>Ga0256840_1004161_pt1 | contig 11053 bp, 13 predicted proteins | sample 355202metaG_FD_185969 | JGI IMG/M metagenome (GOLD analysis project Ga0256840, IMG submission 185969) | Hydrothermal vent microbial communities from Mid Atlantic Ridge, Atlantic Ocean - 355-202 | ecosystem: Environmental > Aquatic > Marine > Hydrothermal vents | place: Atlantic Ocean: Mid...
GGGGGCGGTTGAGATCTCTTTGCCAAAAAGTCTGTAAGCCATCATAGAGACAAGTAAAATTGCAGGCTGCGTATACTTTGTCTGCTCCAACATATCGTTTGGCTCAAAAAGCAGGTTCGCCATATCGAGTTTCAGCCGATCGCTTGCAGCTTCGAGCATCCTGGCAGCTTCAGATGAGTGTTCGACGAAAGATTTTCCCATTCCTACGGCCTGGGAGCCCTGCCCCGGATATAGAAAAGCTGTTTTTTTCATAGATATTCCTTCCATTCTGTAATTTTTTTTCTCAATGTATTGCGATTCAGCCCAAAAGCTTGAGACATCTTCAACTGACTCTTGAATTTTCTTGTGCCGGCTCGTATGAGGGGGACTTCATATATCATAAGTTCTTTTCTGTAGATATCCCCGCTATCATCCATACGTTCGTCAAGATATACTTCGTTCATATACAAAAGTTCATCTCTCTCCAGATTTTTGGCAAAATATTGCAAAAAGATCGACCGCCGTAAAGAGAAGGCGTTTTGAGACAGATCGACACTTTCTATATTCGGTACGAATCTCTCTTTATTATCTTTTTCACCAAAAAGGGTCAAAACTTCGTTCGCGAACTTTTTTGCCAGAGGTTCAATATCTTCTTCTCTCTCCTTAAGCGGAGGCAGCTCTATCCTTACGCTGAAAAGCGAACTTACGGAAGCTACGGAAGATGGGTCTTCGGCGATGGCTATCACCTTTGTAGAGCCTCTGTTGACTGCTTGGGAGAGTCTTGAAAGGGAGTCTGTTTTTTCTATCTCTTCGATAATTATCTGGTCGCTTTTTTCAATAAGAGTGTAGATATCGGGATCTGCACCGTTTACAATGAGTGCGTCGGGCATCATGTAGGATGCCAGAGTGTGGCGCCCGGTACCGCGTTCACCGCTTATAAGGGTGTTGAACTGGAGAGATTTGAGAAGATTGGCAGATTTCAAAGCCTCTTTGAGAGGCTTTGACTCCGCTATGAAATTAATGGTTTCCACATCCTGTGCCGCAACCACAACCTTCAGCACCCGGCTGCTCTACCTGTCCGCTGAGAGACTCGTTTACGGTAGGCTCGCGAACTTCGGCTACTGTAACGCTGAAGAGCAGATCTTTTCCGGCGAGCGGATGGTTGAAGTCGATAACGACTTCGTTTTCATCGAAACTTTTTACGGTAACTTGAACAGTTCCTCCATCTTCACTCTGACCATATAGCGTCATTCCTTCCTGAAGATCTATACCGGCAAACTGCTCTCTCGGCATCTTTTGGACTGCTTCTGGATTGTACTCGCCGTAAGCTTCGGCTGCATTTACGAGAATGTCGGCACTCTCGCCGCTCTCCATCCCTTTCATCTGATTTTCAAGACCCGGAATGATCTGCTGTTTGCCTGTTATGAACGAGAGTGGCGCCTGTCCAAGATTAGAGTCTACCACTTCGCCTGTTTTGGCATCTTTAACTTCGTAGTTGAAAGATACTACGTTGTTGTCTTCAATTTTCATGATTGATATTTCTCCTTTAAAAAGTAGCAGATTCTATCACACCCTTCTTTTATACAATCTTAAGAAAAAGTTTTTGTAGCTGCCGTTAGGTAAGAGATAGATTAGAGCTTGGATAGATTTTTTTTCGCTACCGCTGCCGATTTGCTTTTTGGATAGAGGCTTATAAGAGAGTTGTAGAACTGCTTTGCCTGCTCTTTGTCTCCTATGCGCTGCAGAGATATTGCGGTGTGAAGCAGCAGTGTCGGCATAAAACTGCTCTTGTCATACAAAGAGGCACTCCGCTTGTAGTAGGCTATAGCATCTTTGTAACGACCTTTTTTGTAGGCTATCTCGCCGAGGTAATAGTTTGAAGTTGCAGGTTTGTAGTGGTTTTTTATAAGATAGGAGAAGTAGGTTTTCGCCTCGTCGTACCTTCTGTTTCTAAAAAGCTTTTTAGCCTCTTTGAAAATCTCTGCGTTCGGTTTTCCGCTCAGATCGGCTTTTTTAAGAAAAGATTCGTAGGACTCTTTAAATTGCAAAAATGCACTTTCAAGCGCATCGAACCTCTCTTTGTCCACATACTTCTCGTTTATCGAGTCGATCAGAGTCCCAAGCTCCTGAAGAACCGTTCTGATCTGCTCGAAATTCTCGTTCTGGCTCTTGGCCAGAGCTTCGCTCCTCGCTTCTAGCTCGCTTACACTCCTGTTAAGATCGTCAAGCTTACGTATAGAGTTTTCAAAAGTGCGGATTTTACTGTTCCACCCCTCTATGATACTCTGCAGGCCGTCGATTCGTTCACGATTCTCCTGAACTATCTGCTGCTGCTTCAGAAGAGTCTTCTGCAGCGCCTCTATAGCACGTCTGTTTTTGAGGATATGGCGTTCGCTTTCGCTTAAGCCGTACGGCTCAGGAGAGTCGAGATCTCCCGCACCGAATGCTGAAGGCTCCTGGGTACCTCCGTAGGAGGCACACAGAACCAGTATAGAAGATAGGAGGATTTTTCTCATTTACGGAAGAAGTTTGAACTCTACGCGTCTGTTTTTGGCCCAGCACTCTCTTGTATGCTCGGTACAGACAGGGTTGCTCTCGCCGTAACTGACCATAACCATTCTGCCCTCCTCTATACCTTTGATGGCAAGAGCGTCGCGTACCGTTTTGGCACGTCTTAAACCAAGAGCGTAGTTGTATTCGTCGGTTCCCCACTCGTCACAGTTACCCTCGATCTTTATAGTAAGATCTTTGGCGGCATCGGAAGCGAACAATCGAGCATCTTCATCGACACGAGGCTCCTGATCAGGTCTGATATTGTACTTGTCGAAATCGAAATAGATCTTTTTGGCACTCGCCTCAAGCTCCTTGATCTTCGCCATACGCTCATCTTCCGGTAGTGTTGTGATCTCTCCGGCACTCTCTTCAGTACCGACGACACTGCTTACTCCCGTATCGACTTCGGTAGCTGCAGGCGCAGCCGTTTCAGTAGTCTCCTGCTTTGTCATATCGACTTCCGGTTTCTTCTGCGAACATCCGCTCATCAACAGTGCGGCAGCTACAGCCGCTATGAATAGGCTCTTTTTCATCGGTTCATCTCCTTCGAAATTTGGTAGATTTTAGCACTCTTTTTCTTACTTTACAGTTAAAGCCCCCGATTTTGAGGCTGCCGTTCATATCCGTTTAGATAAAAAGGTTTCACTCTACCAGTCGATCGACTGTATCTTATGCCCCTTCAAAGGAAAGAGAAAGCCTTCGTTGTAGTTGAGCCGTATGATACCCAACGCACTCTGGGAGGCGTAGTGCTTTATGTAGATAACACTCTCTCCGTCGGGAGAGAATTTTGGAAACTGATTTATGCCGCTTGCCGTCAATCTTCTTATGTAGTCGCTTTCGGTAGATACAAGATAGAGGTTGAAAGTGTTGGAGCTGAATGCATTGTCACTCTCCCTGCTCGTATAGATCACATATTTGCCGTGTACGCTGCAGGCGTTGTTGTTCTTGCCGTGGTAAACCAACTGCTGGACGGCGCGATCGCCAACCCTTTTAACAAAGATATTGGGGTACCCAAGCCTGTCGGAGACAAAGACGATCTTCCTCTCTGAACCGGTAAACTGCGCCGATACATCTATGCCGGAGTAGAAAGTAAGGCGCACTTTCTTGCCGGTTTCTATATCGTACCGATATATGTCGGGCTGTCCATCCGGAGCCATCGTAAGCAGAAGTTTTTTCCCATCCCTGCTTACATCGGAGCAGACAAGCATCCCGTCAGAGGTTATCACACGCCTCTCTTCTCCCGTGTATATGTTGTAGTAGTATAGAACAGGGCGATTTCCAAGTTTTGTGTAGTAAATGCCTCTTTGATTCTTGTCGGCCCATTTGGGGAATATATTGAGCCCTCCGCTTATTATCTTCTTTCTATAGGTCAAAGTGTAGTCTGCAACTATTATATCTGCACTTTTTGGCTTTCCATACTGTGAGAAGACGACATACCTTCTCATCCACTCCACACTCGGCATCTGAAGATAGTCGTTGAAGTCTATGACGGCACGGTGTATCAAAAATGGGTATCTGGCACGGTTTGCTACCCGGTAGCTGCGCTCAAAAACCGGACTTCCGGAACTCAGATCGAACACCTTCGCATCGAGATACAGCCTCTGCTCACCATCCTCTCTGAAGCGGTATCTGAAAAGATAATCCTTATCTTTCAAAAGAGGATCGATCATCGCGTCGTATCCGCTCTGCCTGTAGGTATCGTCGACTTTGAAATGGGCGGTCACCTTCAAATCACCCATCACAAGGCGAAAAAACTTTTGCCTTATACGAATATTTCCAAATTCGGATGCATCCTGTATCGCTACAGAGGGTCTGTTGTCCGTACTTTTGACTATTTCAAGGGTCGCATCCGATGCAAAAAGTGCAACTCCCATAAAAAGTATTAAAAAAAAGCGCACTGCTACTCCTTGGCTTTGAATTCAATATCGACATCCAGCCTCTTGTCAAGTTTATGAGGCGGAAGTTTTTCTGCTTTCATACGATCGAGATATTCTATCAGGCTCTGATTGAAACCCTGATTATCCGAAGGATATAACAATTTGTAGTCAAAACTTCCGTCCGGCGCTATGAATAGACGAACTTTTGCCTCTTCGCCTGCATAGATCGCTTCCGGATGCCACGATTTGTAGATTATATCGTATAGTCTGCTCATATATTTGTCGACCTCTCCTACTCCGGAGCTTTTGGAAGTTATATCAATCTCAGGTTTGCTTAAATTTATATCTTTGACGAGCCTGCTGGCCCTCTCTTGACTCTTTCTCTCTTTCGAAACTGCTTCATACTTTATCTTCGGTGCATTTGCCAGACGCGCAGCGAGACTCTCATCAACCGGCTTGTCCGCCTTTATACCTTCAAACAGAGAGGATATCGCCTTTGGAGTCACCCGTTTTGTCTCTTTTGCAGAACTCTGTGAAACTTTTTTGACAACGGGACTCTTAACCTTCTCTTTCTTCTCCTTTTTTACAATCTTTTTAGGCTTAGGCCTCTCTTTTTTAGAAGATTGCTGCAGTATCGTGACTTCGATATTTTGAGATTTTTTTGGAACGTATCTTTTGGAACGTTTATAGTCGTTAAAAAAAAGAATTAGTGAGAGTAGTAGCAGCAGGTAAAAGAGCAGAGCGGCGAAACCGCCTATTAGGAAATAGCTACTCTTTTTACCCATCTGTCACCAAAGAGACTTTCGAAAATCCGGCCTCTTTGACCGTTTTAAGAAGAAACATAACATCTTTATACCTTAGTCGCTCATCGGCTCTTATATAGACTGGAATGTTTTTATCCATATTTTGAGTTTTAAGAAGAAATCTATCAGGAAAAGAGATCGCTTTATACTTATCTTTTAGAAAGTAGATAACTCCGTTTCTATCCATTCTTATCTCAAGCGACTTCACCTTCTGCAGAGTCTGCGTCTTGCTCCCCTTTGGAAGGGTTATATTCTCCTGATAGATGATAGTAGGAGCGGTAACCATGAGTATTGCCATCAAAACGAGCATTATATCTACGAGTGGAGTTATGTTTAAGTCGGGATTGTCGTCCCAGTGGTACTGCATACGCTATCTTACCTTTTTGGAAGCCAGTAGAAGGTCGCACTGCATAGCTATCACGGTAGTTAGCTCATAAGCTTTTCTTTTAAGCAGTAGGTGAAAGCTGTATGCGAATATCGCTACGAAAATTCCCGCCGCAGTAGCGACAAGCGCTTCGCTGATCGCCGGAGCGACAACGCTCAACGTAGCACTCTTCTGGGTTCCGAGACCCGCAAAGGCTTCCAAAATAGATATTACGGTACCGAAAAGTCCGATAAAAGGAGAAGTGCTGGCTATCAGTGAAAGTATCGTCAAACCCTTGGTCGCCTCTTTGGTTGCGGCATATCGGCACATTTCGAAAATGTTTGCATTTGGCGAGAGAACCTTTTTCATGCAGCTTTTTATTATGGAGTGGTTGGAAACGGAGGCTGCACCCATATGCATCTGCTCCAGCGAGTCACTCTCTTTTGAGAGCCATCTGCCAAGATATAGGTAACGGTATACGAAAATCCAGACGGTGATGAAAAGGTAGAAGGAGAGCACCCCGAGAACGAAAATCGTTATGGGGCTGCTTCGGTCGATATAACCGGCGATTATCTCAACCATTTTTTTAAAATCTGGTCTTGGCGGCAGCTTCGACTTTAGCCTCTACACTTGCAATGGCCATGTCGGAATTGCCGGCTTTCTCCAAAAGCTCTTTAGCTTCGGAGATAGCTTTTGCAATCTCACTTTCGCTTTCGCCTATGATAGGCACGGCACCCTCTACAACGACAAGCGTCTTCTCTTCGTCGACTTTCACATATCCTGAGTCGATTACGATAGACTCTTTCGTGCCGTCCGTTTTTTCAATATCAATAACTCCCGCTTCAAGAAGCGAAACCAAAGAGGCGTGCTCGGGCAGAACTCCGAACTCACCTTCGGCCCCGGGAAACGTTACGGATTTGACTTCTCCGGAAAATATCGGTCCTGTCGGTGTTACGATTTCAAGTTTCATTGTATCCATTTGTATCCTTTACTTAGGATAGCGAGCGATCCTGACAGGAGACCCGTCAAGATGCTTTGGCTTTAAGTTTTTCTGCCTTCTCTTTCGCCTCTTCCATATTTCCTACCATGTAGAAAGCGGCCTCCGGAAGATCGTCGTATTTACCTTCAAGAAGTCCTTTGAATCCTTCGATAGTCTCTTCAAGCGTAACATACTTTCCGGGAGCTCCGGTAAATACTTCCGCAACGAAGAATGGCTGAGAGAGGAATCTTTCGATTTTACGTGCTCTTTCGACGGTTTTCTTATCCTCTTCTGAAAGTTCGTCCATACCAAGAATCGCGATGATATCCTGGAGGTCTTTATACTTTTGAAGAACGCTTTGAACCCCTCTTGCTACATTGTAGTGCTCTTCGCCGATGATTGCGGGATCGAGCATTCTACTTGTTGAGTCGAGAGGGTCGACTGCAGGGTAGATACCCTTTTCCGCAATCTTTCTGTTAAGAACCGTCGTTGCGTCAAGGTGCGCGAAAACGGAAGCCGGCGCAGGGTCGGTAAGGTCGTCCGCAGGTACGTATACTGCCTGTACAGATGTGATAGAGCCTTTTGTCGTAGATGTGATACGCTCCTGAAGAACACCCATCTCGCGCGCAAGTGTCGGCTGGTAACCGACCGCTGAAGGAATACGTCCAAGAAGTGCCGACATTTCAGAACCTGCCTGTGCGTATCTGAAGATATTGTCGATGAACATTAGAACGTCAAGGCCCATTTCGTCACGGAAATATTCGGCCATAGTAAGACCGGTAAGTGCGATACGGTTACGCGCTCCCGGAGGCTCGCTCATCTGACCGTAGCAGAGTGCAACTTTATCGAGAACGTTAGACTCTTTCATCTCATTGTAGAGGTCGTTACCCTCACGAGTTCTCTCACCGACTCCGGCAAATACGGAGTAACCGCTGTGTTTGAAGGCGACGTTGTGGATAAGCTCCATAATGATGACGGTTTTACCGACGCCGGCACCGCCGAAGAGTCCGACTTTACCACCTTTGGCGTATGGTGCAAGCAGGTCTACGACCTTTATACCTGTTTCGAAAATCTCGGTTTTCGTGCTCTGATCTTCGAATGATGGAGGATCTCTGTGAATACTCCAATAGTTTTTGGCTTTCAGCTCTTCACCCTCATCGATAGTCTCACCGATAACGTTGAATATACGGCCAAGTACCTCTTCTCCGACCGGTACTTTTATAGGTGCACCCGTTGCGGTAACTTCCATGCCGCGTACAAGCCCTTCACTCATATCCATAGCGATCGTTCTTACTCTATTGTCACCTACGTGACTTGCAACTTCAAGTACAAGTCTCGTCTCTTTTCCTTCGAGAACATGCTTCACTTCAAGCGCTTCGTTGATCGCCGGCAGATAATCTTCAAAATCGACATCAACAACCGGTCCGATGACCTGTGCAATTTTACCTGTCATTCCTTCTCCTTCTTTTATTTCAATGCTTCCATACCGCTGATTATCTCGATCAGCTCCGTTGTAATAGATTCCTGACGTGCTTTGTTGTACTGGACGGTAAGCTCGTTAACTCTCTCCGATGCATTTTTCGTTGCATTGTCCATCGCCTGCATACGTGCACTATGCTCTGCCGCAAGTGAATCGAGAAGTCCATAGTACATGCTGTACTGGACATATTTTCTCAAGAGTGTATTGAGCAGCTCTTCATGCCCTTCAGGCTCATACTCTATACTCGATTTCAACTCTCTAGGTTCTACCGTAGAGATATCTACGGGAAGAAGTTGCAAAACTCTTTGCTCCTGTGTGAGCATATTTTTGAAACCGTTGTATATCAGAACGACTCGGTCGGTCTTTCCCTCGGCAAAATCGTTCATCGACTCGTCTATGAAGTCGGCCGCTTTTTTATAGTCGGGAGAAGCGCTCAAACCGATAACTTCATCTTTCATATCTACGCCGTTGTATTTTAGAAAATCGATCGCTTTTCTTCCTACCACTCTCAGTCGAACGGCGATTTTTTTCTCTTTATACTCACGTATCATCGAGAGAGTCTTTTTGAGCGTAGTGACGTTGAAGCCGCCGCAGAGTCCCTTGTCGGCAGTTACGCAAATGATATCTACGGTAGCTACCGGCAGATCGACCTGAACAAATCTACTCTCGCTGCCGCCAACCTTGTTTTCGTTAATCTCATAGGCTATTTCACTGACAAGTTCGTCAAGCTTCTGTGCATAGACTCTCGAGCGCTTTGCGAGCTCTTCAGCTCTTTTCAGTTTTGCCTGTGAAACAAGCTTCATAGCTCGAGTCGTCTTCTGCGTTCCCTTGACGCTCGATATCTGAAGCTTTATCTCTTTCAAGTTTGCCATCGTTAATCCTTAACGCTTATGCGCTGAATGAAGTTTTGAATTCTTCCAGCGCCTTTTTCATCAACTCTTCAGTCTCTTCGTCGATCTTCTTCTTCTCTCTGATCTGTTTGAGAACTTCAGGATGGTTCGCTTCCACAAACGGATAGAGTTCAGCTTCGAACTTGGTAACGGCACTTACAGGAATATCGTCGAGATATCCGTTTGCACCTGCATAGATGATAAGAACCTGCTTCTCTATCGGAAGCGGAGAGTACGGAGGCTGCTTAAGCACTTCTACCATACGCGCTCCACGCTCAAGCTGTGCTCTTGTAGCTTCGTCGAGGTCACTTGCAAACTGAGCGAAAGCCTCAAGCTCACGATACTGAGCAAGGTCGAGTCTCAAAGTACCTGAAACCTGCTTTGTAGCTTTGATCTGAGCTGCACCGCCGACCCTTGAAACGGAGATACCTACGTTGATTGCCGGACGGATACCGGAGTTGAAAAGGTTGGTTTCGAGGAATATCTGACCGTCGGTAATGGAGATGACGTTTGTCGGAATATATGCAGATACGTCACCCGCCTGCGTTTCGATGATAGGCAGAGCGGTAAGAGAACCTGCTCCAAGCTCATCGTTCAGCTTCGCAGCTCTCTCCAAAAGTCTGGAGTGAAGATAGAAAACGTCTCCGGGGAAAGCTTCACGTCCTGGAGGGCGTCTAAGGATGAGTGACATTTCACGGTAAGCTACCGCATGCTTGCTCAAATCGTCGTATATTATAAGCGCATGCTCTCCGTTGTCGCGGAAATACTCACCCATAGTAACTCCGGTGTATGGAGCGAGGAACTGCAGAGCGGCAGATTCGGAAGCTCCGGCATTGACGACTATAGTATACTCCATAGCGCCATGCTCTTCGAGCTTGCGTACTATGGAAGCGACTGTAGACTGCTTCTGTCCGATCGCCACATAGATACATGTGACACCCTGACCCTTTTGATTGATGATAGAGTCGATCGCAACGGTAGTCTTTCCCGTTTGCCTGTCACCGATGATAAGCTCTCTCTGTCCGCGTCCGATAGGAACGAGGGCATCGATCGCTTTGATACCTGTTTGTAGCGGCTCATGAACCGACTTTCGAGCCATGATACCGGGCGCCTTCTCTTCTACGAACCGATACTCCTTGGCTTCGATAGGACCTTTGCCGTCTATCGGCTCACCGAGAGCGTTCACGACGCGTCCGACTATCTCTTTACCGACAGGAACTTTAAGAAGCTGGCCGAGACGTTTCACGCTCATACCCTCTCTTACGCCCAATCCTTTTCCAAGAATGACGACTCCGACGCTAGCCTCTTCTAGGTTGAGGACGATACCGCGTTCGCCATTCTCGAACTCGACCATCTCTCCCGCCATAACGTTGTTTAGGCCGAAGACCTGTGCGATTCCGTCAGCGATACTGACAACTTTACCCGTTTCGTCGATATCGACGCTCAATTCGAAATTCTCGATACGCTCTTTGATAATCGAGCTTATTTCATCTGCTTGAAGTTTAGACACTGCCGATTCTCCTTTCTGTTTTACAAAGCTTTTAAAATGTGGTTGATCATATCGGATGCGACGCGCTCTTTAGAGAAGCTCGCTTCCAGGCCAAGATCTTCTATAACGACTTTTATACCTTCACCACTACTCTTTTTCTGTTTCAATACCACAGTGGCATCTACATACTTCGAGAGTGATTTTTCCAATTCGTTCAATTCGTTTTTATCAAGTCTTACGCTGCTCTCCACAACCCCTTCAAAACGGTTTGAACGTCTTTGAAGCTCTTTTTGGAGCTGATGCACGATTTCAGGGATGAGGCCGAGTCGGTCGTGAATGTTGAGAGCTTTGATGAAGTTGGATATTTTCTGGTCGACCTTCTCTCCCAAAAGAGCCAGAACCAGCTCCTCTTTTTGGCTTTTTTTGACTTCGGGCGATATCATCAGCTCGGCAAACTTTTCATCTTTAAAAGCATCGGCAACTCTTTCAAGAGTTTTTGTCGCAGTTGCCACCTTTTTTTCACCTATCGCCTCTATAAGGGCTTTGACATATCGTTTGGCTACAAGCATATCCATATCAGGCCACCTTCTTCATGATGAGATTTACGAACTTCTTCTCATCCATAGCTATCGCATCGCC
>Ga0256840_1004162_pt1 | contig 11052 bp, 8 predicted proteins | sample 355202metaG_FD_185969 | JGI IMG/M metagenome (GOLD analysis project Ga0256840, IMG submission 185969) | Hydrothermal vent microbial communities from Mid Atlantic Ridge, Atlantic Ocean - 355-202 | ecosystem: Environmental > Aquatic > Marine > Hydrothermal vents | place: Atlantic Ocean: Mid...
TAAAATGCAACTTGTGCAAGAAGAGAGAGACTTCATAAAAGAGTTGTTGGATTCTCAAAAAAATATAATCTTAGTAAATAATTCAAAAGAGATACTGCAAGTCAATAAAAGTTTTTTTGATTTTTTTGACGAATACAACACTTTAGATGAGTTTAAAAATAAACATGGGTGTGTATGTGATTATTTTATAAAAGAGGATGGTTATATATACACTTTTGAGGATAAAAACTGGATAGAGTATATAGTTGGAAATGAAAGCATAGAGCATAAGGTAAAGATAAAACATAACGACATCACTTCAATTTTTTTAGTGGATGTAAATAGAGTAGCAAATGGAGAGAAGTTCATAGTCTCTTTTACCAACATAACAAAATCGGAAGAGTACAAAAGAAGCTTGGAAAATGCAAATAAGCTTCTTCTTGAGTATAAAAAGGCTGTGGATGCTTCTGCTATAGTATCCAAAACTGACAAACATGGGAAAATCACCTATGTAAATAGCCAATTTATAGATATTTCAGGCTACTCAAAAGAGGAGTTAATAGGCAAAAACCACAATATAGTAAGAGACCATGATACACCAAAAGAGACTTTTAAAGAGATGTGGGAAACTATACTAAACAAGAAAATATGGAAGGGACAAATTAAAAATAGAAAGAAAAATGGAGATTACTATGTAGTTCACGCTACTATATCTCCTATAGTTGATGCTAGTGGAAAAATCATAGAGTTTATAGCTTTAAGATTTGACATCACCGATATATATAAAGCCAGAGAGAAGGCCTTAAAAGCCGAAGCTGCCAAAGGTCAATTTTTGGCAAACATGAGCCATGAAATAAGAACGCCACTAAATGCTATAATAGGTTTTACAAAATTACTACTCAGAGAGAAAAATCTTCCTGAAAAAGCAGGAAAATACCTTTCCACCATAGATGGAAGTGCCGAAACTCTTCTAAGTATCATCAATGATATACTTGATATTTCAAAGATTGAATCTTCAGATATAACTTTGGAAAATAGTAAATTTGAGCCTCTTAAACATTTTGAACAAACGATGGAACTTTTTAGGGCAAAAGCTTATGAGAAATCTATAAACTATAAAGTATTTGTAGATCCAAGACTTCCTACTTGCATAATTGGTGATAAACACAAACTAAAACAGGTTGTATCAAATCTTTTGGGAAATGCTATAAAATTTACTCCACAAAACGGCACAATTGAAGCTAAAGTTGAACTAAAAAATACAACTGATAAAAGATGCCAGATTGAATTTAGCATACAAGATAGTGGCATGGGTATCTCCAAAGATAAACAAAAGAGTATATTTGAAGCATTTTCTCAAGCAGACAACTCGATAACAAGAAAATTTGGTGGAACTGGACTAGGACTCACGATATCCGATAAGATCGTAAAGTCAATGAATTCCAAGATAAAAATAGAGAGTGATGAGGGAGAAGGTAGTAGGTTTTATTTTGAAACTGAATTTGAAATTTGTGAAATGACAAATGAGAAAAAAGATAATTTTAATGATTTGGATATCTTGATATACAGTAGATGGACAGATAAGGATAAAGATGTCAACTTCTTTGTAAAATACCTAAAGTCAATGGCGAGAGTAGAGATAGTTGACAATATTCAGCTCCCCCTTAAACATAAATATGATATGGCTTTTATATGTGATGATGAACTTTCGCTACTAAAAAATGATGATCATATTGTTCCGATATGTATAGTAACCGATAAAGATGAAGTTAAAGAAAAGTATAAAAACAGATACTATATACTAGATATCCCATTTAATGCTTCTAGCATTTTTGATATATTTTTAGAACTGAAACATACTCACTCAGCTAAAATTTCAGTAAAAAATGGAATAGAAGAAGCAGATGAAACAGGTAGTTTCAAAGGGAAAATCTTAGTAGCAGAAGATCACCCTATAAATCAGCAACTTCTCTCAGCGCTCCTTGACGAGAGAGGAGAGATAAATTATGAGATGGTAGAAAATGGACAACTAGCTCTTGAGAAACTTGAAAAAACAGAGTATGACTTGGTGTTTTTAGACATCCATATGCCTGTCAGAGATGGCATAGAGACCATTAAAATTATCAAGGAGAGTGGTATATCAACGCCTGTTGTTGCACTCACGGCAAATGCAGTATCAGGGGACAAAGAGAAGTTTCTCTCTCTAGGCTTTGATGGATACATTGCAAAACCAATCCAAGAAGAGAGGCTAGATGAAGTGCTTAAAAAATATCTTACTAACATCACAAGTGAAGAAAAGCACACGAAACAACCACAAACACAAGAACACAAAGAGGTCAGTAAATTTGATATAGAGTCAGTTTCCAAAGAGTTGCATATCCCTCTAAAGGTGTTTCAAAAGATAGTTGACAATTTCTTCAAAACAGTTGATAGTGATCTCTCCAAACTATCATCCTCGATAAAATCTTTAGATTTCGATGAGATATACAAAGATGCTCACAAAATCAAAGGTGGTGCCGCAAATCTGAGATTGACTAAAATCGCAAATATATGTAAAAATATAGAGAAAGAATCAAAAGAAAATGATAACTCATTTGACTTTTTAAAGGAGTTTGAAAAACTACAAAAGGAAGTATCGGATATAAATACCCAAGGATAAAAAGAGAAGAAATAAAGCAATCCACCTATTTAAAATAGCAAAAAGAGAGAGTGAGATATAGAGAACTAAAAACCATAAAGGCGTTAATATCTCATATGTTGTTGTCGGTAGATTCAACAATTTTCCAAGCCATATATCAAACAACCCTCCATGGTTTATGATATGCAAAAACAGTTCTATCGGATAAAAAGGCACAAAAGCCATACTTAAAAGTGGTGAGCATAGCTGAAGTGGCGTAAAAACCTTAAACACAAAATGCACTATAGGCATCATGAGAATAAATACCCAAAAGTTTAAAAGTATAAAAATCCAAATTTTACTCAAATTTTTAAAGTGCTGAAGAAATAAAAATATATAAAAAACTCCACTAACAGAGAACCAAAAAGAGACAGAAAAAATGAGTCGAGGAAACATAATCAATATAAAACCAACACTCAAAAAGAGAGTAGCAAACGATATAACTTTTATGTGTCTGCTAAAAAGAAAAAAACCAAACAGTGACAAGACAAAAGAGCGCAAAAATGAGGGAGAGAAATCCAAAATATACATGTAGCCAAACAGAATGGCAAAAACAACAAAGGCCAGGTCAGCTTTTGCATTTCTATAAGGGAAAAATCTATCTTGAAAGAGCCTATATACCGGAGAAATCAAAAGGTACAAAATAGCACTGATAAGCCCCAAATGAAACCCACTGATAGCAACTAGATGTGATATTCCTAGCTTTTGTATCTTTTGTCTTGTACTTTTTTGTATATTTGTAGCCAAAAACAGAGCTGAAAAGATCTCTTTTAAATCCTCTGTTTTATGTTGGTCTTTTATATATGACTCTACTTTTCCTAGAGTCTCTTTTTTACTTTTTATCTGTTTTATAAAAATATTAACAGCAAAAAAGTTTTTCAAATAACCAAAAAATGAGATTTTATCGGTTTTAAATTTGATGCGAGCGTAAGAGCCTATGGGGATATTTTTACTTCTCCAAGTAACAGTATAAAAACTATAACCATCTTTGCTTTTTAACTTAAAAACATCATAAGCCCTGCCATTTCGTTTGTGTTTGACATAGTGATTTAGAACTTTTACCACCTCTACATGTAGAGGCTTTGAAGTTAAGCTACTGTATCTGTGATACTGCCACCCCAAAGAGAGACAAAAGAGTGAAAAAAGCACAAAAAATGCTAAAATTTTCTCTCTAAAATCTAAAAAGAGTGGAGCCTTTTCCATCTATCCACTATAGTGCGGGAATTGAGATTTTACCCTCTTTTTTGTCAGCATCTTTATAAATTATCTCGACAGGGACTCCTCCTGCATCTACAAATCTTGTAGTATTTTTTTGAAATACCATATTTGCCACACCAATCGGGCCATTTCTATTTTTACCGATGATTATCTCTGCACTCTCTTCTGGTTTTTCAAAAAAGTTGCTTTTATACTCTTTACCTTCAAGTCTGGCTCTTTGCTCTTTTTCCTTCTCTTCACGCACTCTGTAAACATCATCGCGATAGACAAAAAGAATGATATCTGCATCTTGCTCTATCGCTCCAGACTCTCTTAAATCACTTAGCATTGGTCTTTTGTCACCCCTACTCTCTAAGCCTCTATTTAACTGTGAAAGCGCAACGATAGGCATCTCTAGCTCTCTAGCTAAAAGCTTCAATCCCCTACTCATATCGCTGACTTCAAGATGTCTGTCTTTGTTTCCGCTTCCGCCCATCAACTGAAGATAGTCTATGATACATAGTGAGATTTCAGGGTGATTTGTCTTGAGTTTTCTCAGTTTCGAGCGAATTTGGTGTATATCTACATTTCCATTGTCATCCACAAAAAAACTCTTTTGGTTCATCTCATCAGCCGCACTCGAAAGCCTACTCCACTCATCGTCGCTCAAATCTCCTCGCCTTATTTTCTGCAACGGGATAGATGTTTTAGAACTAAACATCCTAAGCATCAACTGTTCAGCCGGCATCTCAAGTGAAAAAATAGCCACACCCTTATCGTCATCAAGAGCATTTTGAGCAAGATTTAAGCACAGTGCAGTATTGTGTGTGACAGTCATATCCTCTAGTAGAAAAAGGCTATTCCCGTCAATCTCAAAACCAAAATAGTCATCTATTTTATCAAATTTTACTTTTATACCTGTTTGGTTCCAACTTCTCTTGGCTGTCCATGAAACTGCTTTTTTTCTTTTGATTTTTGTTGGTATTTTATCTACATCCCCAAAGATTCTTACGCGATAAACTCTACTTTTAAAATCTATCTTTTTAATACTTGCTTCTTTGTTTATCAAAGATGTCCTAAAACCCAGTGAATCAGCCAAAAATTTTATCTGAATGGCTAGTTTTCTATTTTTTTGGGTTATCTCAAAACCTTTACAATTTTTGTCATAGTATCCATCGCTATCGAGCAATCCTGCTAACAATTCCAATCTTTTTTGTGTAGAGTTTATCAGATATTTTTGCGGAATATGTTTATTATTTATCAAATTTAACTCTCTAAGTTTTGACTGCAGACCAAAAGAGTCTTTTTTGCCACCAATTTGCCCGCTTGTAATTCCATACATAGGACACTTTCCATCCTCTTTCGATTTTACCAATTTTTCACCTAGTTTATGAGCATATTTTCTGAGATAATTCACCACTTCTTTGTCAGTATTTGCTATCCTGACATCCGATTTTCTTCCATCACCAAGCCATAAACCTATAAAGTATGGCTCCACAGGCAACTCTTTTTCCTCGAATTTTACAGCTACCTTATACCCTTTATAGTTTGATTTAAATTTATCAGATTTTTTAAGATACTCCTCTATTGAGATATTTAAAATATCTCCGTGAGAATGTTTTCCTTCATTTCTGCTTCTTTTAAGAGAGAGAATGTGAGATCTGTTTACTCGATAATCTATACCTTTGTTCTGTCTTACCCAGTACATCTCCTCTTTTCCGTGAGCTAAAGATAACACTCTTCTTGGAGTCGAATCATCGCCCATAAGCTTATCTCCGACTTTTATCTTTTCAACAGCCTTCAAAGAGCCATCATACATGAGAATTTTTGTTCCTTTTGCCAAACATTTCCCCATCGCTGGTCTTGCGGCTACTATGACTAAGTCTCCTTTGCCAAAGCCTGTTGTTAGCTCATTTAATTTTGAAAATCCTGTATCTAGTCCAACTACTACTTGATTTCCCCTTTTTTTAAGCTCAAGTATATGCTCAAGCGTAGCCTTTGTCATCTCAGGGGCCTCTCTAAACTCCTTAGTTCCACTCTCTTGGGTGATTTGGTAGAGCTTTTGCTGAACTAAGTCAACTACATCTATAGATGGCAAATCCTGATCAACTGCTACATCTTTTATCTGTGTTGTAAGCTCTATCAGCTCCCTTTTTATCGCTTTTTCTCGTATCTCTTGCACATAAGCTTTGGTTGATGGCAGTGGATTTGTGGAGAGTATCTCAAGCATCGCATCTTCATCAAAACGATTTTCTTGATTTAGTTTTTTCTTTATAAACTCTTCATCTATCGGCAAATCTTCTCGTTCGCACTCAAGCATCGCTTCAAAGATGTATTTGTGACTTGGTAGATAAAAATCTCTTGGCTTCAGAGTTGCTGCTATATCTTCAAAAGAGCCTGGCTCAAACAAAATGGAGCTTAAAATCGACCTTTCTATGTTTATATTGTGTAAATTTTGCATCTACTTTTCACTCTCTTGTACTGCTTTATCCAACTCTTGTAAAAATCTCTCCACTAACTCTTCCTCTTTTAATTTAGCTACTATCTCGCCTTTTCTCATCACCAAACCCTGTCCTTTTCCAAAGGCGATAGCCACATCGGCATGTTTTGCTTCGCCTATGGCATTTACAACGCAACCCATCACAGAGACATTTAATGGAGCTTTTATATGCTTTGTCTTCTCTTCAACAAGCGCCACGGCTTTGACAAGATTTGCCTCAATCCTGCCACAAGTCGGGCATGAGATGATGTTCAACCCGCCCTTTGCAACTCCGCTGTCTTTTAGAATCGCCCTTGCTACATTGATCTCCTCTTCTAATTCACCAGTTATAGAGACTCTCATCGTGTCGCCGATTCCCTCAAGTAAAAGTGTGCCTAGTGCTATAGAAGATTTTACAGTAGAGTGAAAAAGCGTCCCAGCCTCTGTAACTCCAAGATGAAAGGGGTACTCGACTAATGAACGAAGTGCTCTGTAAGCCTCCACTGTTCTTTGGACATCGCTAGCTTTTAGCGAAATCTTTATATCTGTAAAACCCAAATCTTCAAGGTATTTTATGTTATAAAGTGCAGACTCTATCATCGCTTTTGGAGTTGGTCCATACTTGTTATCGAACTGCTCCTCTAGTGAGCCACTATTTACGCCTATCCTTATAGGTATATTTCTGTTTTGACAAGCTTTTACAACCTCTTTGACACGACTCTTATCGCCGATATTTCCCGGATTTATTCGGATACAATCTACAACTTCGGCAGCTATCAAAGCAAGTCTGTAGTTAAAGTGGATGTCTGCTACCAACGGAGGTGTTGTCTGCTCTTTTATCGCCCTCAAAGCCCTAGCATCTTCATAATCAGGAACAGCCACGCGAACTATATCGCACCCTGCAAAGTGAAGTCTTTTGATCTGCTCCACAGTAGCCTCAACATCTCTAGTTTTAGAGTAAGTCATAGACTGCACGCTTACAGGAGCATCCCCGCCGACTGGCACATCTCCTACAAATATCTTTTTAGTTGGGTATCTTTTTATCATTTTATATCTTCTTTTCGAATATCTAATATTTTACATGTATTATTAAAAAGCTCTTCTGTAAAGTTTAAAACTTCTTCTATCTCTTCTTTTGTTGGTAAATTTCTATTATATTGAGGATATGAAGCCTCTATATGATATTTATTTGCGACATAAAGTATATCTTCATCTTCTATTGCAATTTTATCACAAACCAACTCATAAAGTTCTGGCAAATTATGTGATTTTGGTATCTTTTTATTTTCATGCGCCAAAAAAGACTTGAGTGACTTCTCAATAGCATAATGCAACTCAACCCCAATACTATCAGTGTAGTGATTTGCATCATATAAAATTCTTGCTGAACTTAAATCATGATAAACTTTTACCAGCCACTCTTTAGCTGAAGCTTTATTCATAAATCACTTCTCCTTTTTCCATTATATCAACTTTATAAAAATAATCTTCTCTTTCTTTTATATATTTGGTTGGAGCAGACAATATATCAAAACCAATCTTATATGTTTTTATAAGATTTTTGAGAGATTTATGTGCCATAATCTCGTATTCTCTTGTTTTTTCTAAAGTCAAATCATCTTTCAGTAGAAACAGATCTATATCGCTATCTTCTGTAGGCTCACCACAAGCAAAAGAACCAAAAAGTATAATCTTGTCAGGCTTCAAAGGTTTTAACCTTTTTATAATTTGAGGTTTTAATCGTTCTATATCTATCATGTCGAGCACCTTTCATAAAAACATTATACAAAAAATTGATTAAGAGAAAGATAATGGGTCTATATCTATCTCAACTTGAAGGTGTTTGCATGAGTGGGCAAATCTTAGAAGCTCTACTGTGTCGTGGCTTCTTAGGAGCATGTTGTATCTGTATTTGTTTGCTATCTTTTCTATGTTTGATTTTCCGTATCCTACTATCTCTAATCTTGGAAATTTTAGGGCTATCACTCTTACATCATCTAAGATTTTGACTGCTTTTTCATCTTTTTTATGTGAAACTAACACTTTTAAGAGCTTTATATTTGGAGGGTATATATCTTTTCTGTATCTCATTTCATCATTTAGAAAATCTTCATAATCGCTCATATAGCTTTTAAATAGCTCTGGATTTTGCGTCTGTATATATACTTCGCCCTCTCCTGCTCGCCCTGCTCTGCCTGCAATCTGGTGTACGAGTGCAACTGCTCTCTCTTTTGCTCTAAAGTCTGGCATATTTAAAACTGCATCTATGCCCATGATGACGCTAAGCCCTATGGAGTGGTAATCATGCCCTTTTGCTAGCATTTGAGTACCTACGAGTATGTCTATCTCTTTATCGTTGAACTCTTTTAACATACTGTTTAGTTTTCTCATCGTTCGCACTTCATCTCTGTCAAATTTTTTGACGACCCTATCTTTGAAAACTTCGCTTAGTCTCGCTACAACTTCTGCTGTGCCGATTCTACTTGAGTGCAGATTATGCCCTTTGCAAGTTGGGCACTCTTGTGGGATTCTTTGCGTAAAGTTGCAGTAGTGACAAACCAATGCATGCTTAGCGCTATGAAGACTCATACCAACACTACAGTATGGACAGTTTATATTTGAGCCACAATCTTGACAACTTATGTATTTGAAATTTGCCCTAGTTGGTAAAAAAACTATGACTTGTTCATCTGCTTTTAAATGCTCTTTTATCTTTGCTAGCATCGCATCACTTAATTTGCTAGGAGAATTTTCATAGATAAACTTCTTATTTGAGTCGTGATATGTACCCTTGAGTCTAAATCTAGGAAGATTTTTGAAGCTTCCTAGTGTTGGTGTGGCACTTCCTAAAACGATCTTTGCTTCAAATCTTTTGGCAAACAATATAGCCAAATCTTTCGCATTATATCTTGGTCTTTGATTTGATTTATAGCTGTCATCATGCTCTTCATCTACAACGATAAGTCCAAGATTTTCTATCGGTAAAAACAGAGCCGATCTGGTTCCTGCGATGAGAGCTATCTCGCCATTTTGCAATTTTTGTAAAATTTTCTCTTTTGCTTTTTTAGTTACTTTTGAGTGCCAAATGGCAACTATATCTCCAAAATGAGACTTTAGCCTCTTTTTCATCTGTGGTGTTAGTCCAATCTCCGGCATCAGAAACAGGGCATTTTTGCCACTGTTTATGCACTCTTGTATGCACTTTATATATATCTCACTCTTTCCGCTTCCTGTGTCGCCAAAGAGAAGAGATTTTTGGTGATGTTGTATAAAATCAAAGGTTTTATTTTGTTCGCTTGAGAGGACAATATTTGTTTTTACACTATGCTCTACATGCAGAGGGTTCTTAAAAGAGGGAACAAAAAGTTTCAAAGCATCACCCAAAGAGCAGACATAGTACTCGCTAATGAACTTTGCAAGAGATATGTAAATGGGCTTTAAAAACTCATCTTTTACACTTAAAATTTCACTACACTCAAACTCTGGTTTTGTTGTTTTCAGGATAACAACACCTAGTTTTTGTTTTGAGTTTAGAAAAACTTCTACCATATTGCCAACTTTGAGCTCATACTCGCTAACATAAGTCAAAGGAGAGAGTGGAGAGCTTAATATAGAGATTTGGTAGTACAAGTTATTTTGTCAATTCCTTACAGTTTTCTTTTTTAGTATTATCTGCAGCGTTATGGTCACAATCAAATGAACCAGTTGTTGAATTATAGTCAAAAGATACAGATGAATTGCTGAGAGTTATCTTGTACTCGTTCGCGGCTGTTTTAACCCATGAGCCATCATGGTTTACCCTGGAATATATCGGATACTCTAAGATATTGCTTCCATTTCCATCATTGTAGTTAAACAGTCTCTGGTCAGATGTATTGTAAGTCGTAACATTATCTAGATTTGGAGGTATAGAAAGGGGCACTCCCTCTATAAGCCTTTTATTCTTTTGCATAGCTATACCACTGCGAATAGCAGCTACTTGTGATTTGCCTTTGACAAGCACGGCATCATCACGACTAGCTGCAAGCTTTGGTATAGCAACAGCAGAGAGAATACCAATAATAACTATGACAAATATAAGCTCTATCATAGTAAAGGCTGGATACACTCCAGTCTTTACATGTCTATTTAGAATCAAAAGATTACCACTTAACTTTTTTACCACCAATAGAAACATTTGCATCATTAACTCCCAAATCTTTTTTTAGGATGCCAACGATGTCTCCATCTGTACCAGTAGTATTAACCAGTTTTATAGACAAAAATGGTGCATTACCTAATACTGATGCATTGCTTTCATCACAAGTAGTAAGAAGTGTTGGACCAGCAGTAACAGAACCATTAACATCAATGGTTTTTGCATAAAGACCCATTGTTATATAGTCACTTGCCCCATCAGTATATTTATATTCACACTTTGAAGCAGTTTTTGCCCAAACATTTGTATCTAAACTCATTGCATTTAAGAAAGATGCCTCTTTCTGTCCTTGATACCAAGCTGGAATAGCTTGCATGGCAGTACCAATGTCTGTTTTAATGGATGCTGCTTTTGCATCATCTCTTGTTGCGGCCAATTTTGGAATGGCGACTGCGGCTAATATACCTAAAATAACGATCACGAAGATCAACTCAATCATAGTAAAACCTTTTTTCATGGTTTACTCCTTTTTTTAAATTTTGATTGATACACTTATCAACCTTAGTTCAGATTTTAGTACAG
>Ga0256840_1004163_pt1 | contig 11052 bp, 9 predicted proteins | sample 355202metaG_FD_185969 | JGI IMG/M metagenome (GOLD analysis project Ga0256840, IMG submission 185969) | Hydrothermal vent microbial communities from Mid Atlantic Ridge, Atlantic Ocean - 355-202 | ecosystem: Environmental > Aquatic > Marine > Hydrothermal vents | place: Atlantic Ocean: Mid...
GAAAAGAAAAAAAGCGCAAATTACTCTCCAGAAATTCTCTATAATATCTTCACGTTGAGGTTTGACGGCGAGGTGATATCAATAGCGTTGTGATAGCTGTGAATCGCTTAACCTGACGGCTATGCCGATAAGGGCTAAAAAACCATTACCGATCCTGCCCTGAGTGAAGGCTCAAAGGCGGTACTGCCAATGTTGAAAATCACCCACCTTACCTCTGTCCACCCGCGATATGACACCCGTATCTTTCTGAAAATATGTCGATCCTTAGCAACCGCTGGATATAAAACTTCCCTGGTAGTTGCTGACTCCAAAGGTGATAAAACAAGAGACGGCGTTACTGTTTTTGATGTGGGCAAACCTTCCGGGCGGGTGGACAGAATATTTGCTGTGACCCGCAGGGTGCTGAAAAAGGCCGTGGAGATTGATGCGGACCTGTACCATTTGCATGACCCGGAGCTTCTTCCGGCTGGATTACGGTTAAAAAATCTCGGCAAGGGGGTGATCTTTGACTCTCACGAGGATGTACCATGCCAGATGCTTCACAAGCCCTATCTGAATATGCCGGCTCGCTGGTTGATCGCCAAGGTTTTCTCGATTTATGAGTCTAGAGCATGCCAGCGGCTTGATGCGGTCATTGCGGCAACTCCATTTATTCGTGACAAATTTTTAAAGATCAATCCCCACTCTGTTGACATAAACAACTATCCCATACTAGGAGAGCTTGGCCAAGGAAATACAGACTGGTCAACGAGGAAAAAACAGGTCTGCTATGTGGGGGGGATTGGGTCTATCCGTGGGATACGGGAGATAGTCAGGGCAATGGAATATGTGGGAAGCGGAGCAGGGCTGGTGTTGGGTGGCCGGTTCGGGGAACCGGAGGTGGAAAAAGAGGTGAAAACATACGCCGGCTGGTCAAGGGTGAATGCCCTTGGGTGGCTCGATCGTCAGCAGGTTCGGGAGGTGCTTGGCAAATCCATGGCCGGGCTGGTCACCTTGCACCCTATCATCAATTATATCGATGCCCTTCCAGTAAAGATGTTCGAGTATATGAGCGCAGGGATTCCGGTGATCGCCTCCAACTTTCCCTTGTGGAAGGAAATAATCGAGGACAACCAATGCGGAATATGTGTTGATCCGCTCAATCCTGCCGAGATTGCCAATGCAATTGATACCTTGGTCAATGATACTGCAATGGCTGCAGATATGGGACGAAATGGCCGCCGTGCTGTTGAGGAGAAATATAACTGGCAGCACGAAGAAAAAAAACTTTTGCAATTATATAAAAATGTATTGGAAGGGAACAATGTATAATCTCGAAAAAATATTGATGTATATACACAAAAGCCAGGAACAAGAGCTCTTTTACAGGCGTCGTCGGGAACTACAGGTTTTTTCATGGTCTAATGCAATATTACTGGCTACCTCTGGCGGAATACTCTCATCTTATCGAGAAAATCCATCCAATATCAATACTATGTTGATTTCGTTAAGGTTTCTAATCACAATCTTCATTATTTGCATCACCTTTTTTTCTGTAAAATGGCAGTTATATCAAAGAAAAAGAGCTGCCAAACATCAACAAATTCTCAGCACATTATCGCAGAAACTCGGATGCTTTGATGGGAATGATCCGGTTTTCCCGAAAGAGTGGAGGGATTGGGGTAACAGATATACTACATTGAAAGAACACTTAATATTTCCAAGCAAAATATCAGCAACATTACTCTTGGGGTTTCTTGCCCTCACATGTTCTTGGCTTGATCTCCTTATTTCCTTAAAACAATAAAGATATGCCGCCAGTTGGCAAGTTAACTGATCTCGCCATCCGCTCTTTGGCACTCCTTGGGCTTTCCCACTTGCGACTTGTTAAAATCTCTGCTATTACTTGAAAAAAACATGCAATATTCAAGTGGCTAATGAAAAATCCAACACATCTCATTTTTGAGAGAAGATTAAAACTCCCTCGGGCAGGTTCGGAAACATTTTTTTTATGGGGTCCGAGACAGACTGGCAAGTCCACTCTGCTACGCAGAAAATATCCGGATGCCGTCTGGATCGATCTACTCAAAGCCGATGAGTATCGCCGCTATTTGGATCATCCAGAGTACCTTCGCCAGGAGCTCGCCAAACGCACGGATACGCCATTTGTTGTCATTGATGAGGTGCAGAAACTGCCGGCCCTCCTTGATGAAGTTCACTGGCTGCATGAAAACAGGGGAGTTCAGTTTGCCCTGTGCGGTTCGAGCGCCAGAAAAGTGAAACGGGGCCACGCAAATCTCTTGGGCGGCAGGGCGGTTCGATACGAGATGTTCGGGTTTGTCTCCGGTGAGCTCGGCCGGGAATTTAACCTTGATCGGGCATTGAACCACGGGTACCTGCCACGGATATATCTTTCCAAGCAACCCCGACGCTTACTGAACGCCTATGTGGCAAACTACCTGAAAGAAGAAATCGCTGCCGAAGGCATGGTGCGCAATCTTCCCGTGTTCTCCAACTTTCTCAATCTCGCCTCATTATCCGACACCGAGATGGTCAACTTTTCAACCATAGCCCGTGATTGCGGGGTTTCAAGCCAGACGGTCCGGGAATATTTTCAGATTCTTGAAGATACCCTGCTTGGTCGGTGGCTGCCAAGTTTTCGCTTACGGCCAAAGAGAAGGGTCACCGCGTCTCCTAAATTTTATTTTTCCGATGTGGGGATAGTCAATTCCCTGGCCCGGCGGGGAACTCTCCAGCAAGGGTCTGAACTTTTTGGCAAGGCCTTTGAAAACTGGTGTTTCCACGAACTCAGTGCATACAATATGTACAATGAAGCCTTTGCCGATTTTTATTTCTGGCGGCTTGCCGGCGGAACGGAAGTGGACTTTATTGTCAATGACATGCAGATAGCCATTGAAGCCAAGGCATCGGAAAAAATTTCCGCCAGACATCTCAAGGGACTGAGAAGCCTCAAAGAGGATCATCCTTATATTGGCAGAAGGATAGTTGTCTGCAATGAAAGAAAAAAACGAACCACCGACGATGATATCGAAATCATACCTGCATCGGACTTTGCTGCCATGCTGTGGGCGGGTGAACTGTTTTAACATCTGTATTCTTGCGTCATTACCTGAGAATCCATGAAGATCCTTACCATCATCGGCGCCCGCCCCCAGTTCATCAAGGCCGCCGCCCTGAGCCGGGTATTATGTGCACAGGAGAATACTACGGAGATAATCCTTCACACCGGCCAGCATTTTGATGCCAATATGAGCAAGGTCTTTTTTGCCGAGCTTGAAATTCCCGAGCCGGATTACAACCTCGAAGTAGCCGGACTTTCCCATGGCGCCATGACGGGCAGGATGCTTGAGAAGATCGAACACGTACTGTTTGACGAGAAACCCGACCTGGTCCTGGTTTATGGGGATACCAACTCCACCCTGGCCGGAGCGTTGGCCGCGGTCAAGCTGCATGTTCCCGTTGCCCACATTGAGGCAGGACTTCGCTCCTTCAATCGGAGGATGCCGGAGGAAATCAACCGGATACTCACAGACCATGCCTCGGACCTGCTTTTCTGCCCCACCAGAACGGCAGTGGACAATTTGAGATCTGAAGGGATCCCGGAAAAGAGAATTCACCTGGTTGGCGATGTTATGCAGGATGCGGCCCTCTTTTACGCTCAAAAGGCACGCAAACCACCTCTTCCGGAATATTGCCCACTGACCCTCGAGAGCCCCTTTATCCTTGCCACACTTCACCGGGCAGAAAACACCGACGACCCCATGCGGCTTAAGGAAATTTTCAATGCACTGGCAGAAATCAGCCGACTGGTGCCAATCCTCATCCCCGCTCATCCACGAACTCGAAAAAAAATTGCAGAGATGGGCATGGACATCTCAGCAGTATCCAATCTGTTCCTGATCGACCCAGTGGGTTACCTTGAAATGATCTACCTGTTGCGAAACTGCACTCTCGTCATGACCGACAGCGGCGGATTGCAAAAGGAAGCCTATTTCTTCAATAAACCCTGCATTACCCTGCGCGATGAAACCGAATGGGTGGAACTGGTTGAGCATGGTTGCAACCTGCTTGCCGGCTACAATCGTGACTCGATACTTAAGGCCTTTGCTGCTATGCATCAACGCACTATTAATTTTTCAAGCAACCTCTACGGTGCTGGTAAAGCCAGCCAAACAATTATGAAACATCTCCTGGCTGAATCAGCCAGATAACCGCGCCGGATCAAAACTGTGCACATTATTTTTATTGCCCATTTTGCTGGTTCGCTCCGCCACGGCATGGTTTACGGACATTATTATCTGGCACGGGAATGGGTTCTTACAGGACACCAAGTTACCATTATAGCGGCCAGCTTTGCCCACCCCCGTTTTAATCAACCAATACAAAGGCGACACCTGACAGTGGAAGTGATCGACGGGATCCGTTATCTCTGGGTGCCCACACCGGCCTACGCTCCTTCGGGCCGTTTTGGCAGGATCAGGAATATTCTTTCCTTTACCCTCCGGACCTGGTTGGGGTCACTCCCGGTCGATCAAGCAGACTTGATCATCTGCTCTTCGCACCACCCCTTTCCCATCCATGCAGCCCATCGTCTGGCCCGCCGTTTTTCCGCCCGATTGGTGTTCGAGGTTCGCGATCTCTGGCCGCTCACCCTGATAGAACTTGGTGGCATCAGCCCTAGTAACCCGTTTATCCGACTCATGCAGTTGTCGGAAAACTACGCCTACCGCCACGCTGACCATGTTGTTTCTGTCCTGCCTAGCGCCAAGGAATACATGATTGCCCATGGCATGACACCCCACAAATTCATCCATATCCCCAACGGCGTCGACTTGGCAACCGAGGAACAACATGAAGCTGTCCCAGAGGAGATTGCTGCCATCCTGAATGAAGCCCGCAACCAAGGCAAATTTATTGTGGGTTATGCCGGTCGCATGGGCTTGGCCAATGCCCTGCATATCCTTCTGGACGCCATCTCTTTATGCCCTGATCTGAATGTATGTGCAGCACTACTTGGCGATGGCTCACATAAAAACGAGCTGCAGGCCCAAGCCACACGCCTTGGCATCGAGGACAGGGTCTTCTTCTTTCCCTCGGTGCCCAAAACTCAAGTACGAGATTTTCTGAGCCGCGTTGATGCAGCCTACATTGGCCTGCAACGGCAACCTCTGTTTCGTTTTGGCACTTGTCCTACGAAATTAAATGACTATATGCTGGCTGCACTACCTATCATCCACGCAGGCGACACTCCATACGACATCGTCACTCTCTCCGGCGCCGGTCTGAGCTGTGAACCAGGAAATCCACAAAAACTGAGCCAAGCGATAATGTTATTAAAATCTTATACAGCGAAGCAACGGAGAGAAATGGGGGAAAAAGGATATCGCTGGATTAGGGATAACCGTAATTATCGCTTATTGGCCAGAAATTTTCTTGATGCGGTAACGCAATGACACTTATCCTAGGATGTTTCCGCAAAAATCAAAAAATTTGTTTTCAGTAACATATCCGATAACATCATGAAAAGAGCCATTATTACAGGTGCCAATGGATTTATCGGAGCAGCTCTCTGCAAGAAGTTAACCATTTCTGGATGGTCAGTACTGGGATTTATCCAGACCAATGAAAACATCACTCCAGGTCACAACATAGAATTAATAAGTGGCTTTAAACTTGAAACCAGCAATATACCGAAAAACTCCTTAATTAATACGCAATGCCTCATCCATACCGCCGCCCGAGTTCATGTGATGCAGGATTCGACTGTTGATCCATTGCATGAGTTTCGCAAAGTAAATGTTGAAGGAACCTTACGCCTGGCCAAGCAAGCGGCTGCTGCAGGTGTCAAACGTTTTATTTTACTAAGTTCAGTTAAGGTACATGGAGAATCTAGCCAAATCGGACAATCCTTCAGGGAGTCGGATCAAGTCGTTCCTGAAAGCCCTTATGCCTTATCAAAATATGAGGCAGAGCTTGGACTCATGGAGATAGCAAAAACGACTAGCATGGAGGTGGTCATTATCAGGCCGCCTTTGGTATATGGACCTGGAGCCAAGGGCAATTTTCGCATTCTCTTGAACTGGATACAAAAAGGAATTCCCTTGCCCCTAGGGGCTATTAATAATCGGCGCAGTTTTGTGGGAATAGATAATCTGGTTGATTTTATTATCACCTGTTTGGAACATCCGAAAGCCGCCAACCAGATCTTCTTTGTATCTGATGGTGAGGATCTATCTACTACAGAGCTGCTAAAAAGGGCAGCCATGGCCATGGGCAGGCCAGCAAGGCTTATCCCGGTACCTCCTGTCATTTTACAAATTGGCGCTAAGGTGCTTGGTAAAAAGGAGGTTGCTCAGCGATTGCTGAGTTCGTTGCAAGTGGATATATCCAAGGCCCAAAATCTACTGGGCTGGACCCCACCATTGAGCATTAATGAGGGTTTGAGCCGATGCGCAAGAGAGATATAAATCCATCTTCAGACATTCCCAAATCAACTCGCATAATAATACGTAGTTTCGATATCATCATTTCTCTTTTTGGGCTAATCTTGACTTCACCCTTACTTGTCTTGCTGATAATGCTATGTTGGCTTGACACAGGCGCTCCTATTTTCCGGCAAGGACGCGTGGGTAAGGGCCAAAAAACCTTTACTCTGATTAAATTGCGTACAATGAAACCGAATACCACATCAGTAGCCACTCATCTTGCAGACCCAAATCAGATTACTTTGCTGGGAAGCTTTTTAAGACGATCAAAACTCGATGAATTGCCCCAACTCTGGAATGTACTTAAAGGGGAGATGAGCCTGGTTGGCCCGAGACCATGCCTGCCAAACCAAATAAAATTGATTCGAGAAAGAGAAAAACGTGGGGTATTCAGTGGAAAACCAGGCATAACAGGCCTTGCTCAAATTACGGGGATAGACATGTCAACTCCGAAATTATTGGCAAAAGTTGACGAAAAGCTGGTAAACACGTTGACCATCTCCAGTTATTTTTACTATTTGTTCTTAACGATTACAGGAAAGGGATCAGGAGACAGGGCAAGCACAGCACGCAACAAAGAAATATAGTAAGGCGGCCACTTCACCCATTGTTATAGGCACCTAAACCGCCTTACAATCATAAGATTTACAAAACAAGCATAATCAATTTAATTATCCATATATATATATGATACTTTGCAGTTGGCATCATTGTCAACAATACGCAAACCAACCTTCTTGCCCAAACTCATGGCAGTCAACAGCGTTGCATACTTCGCATCGAACATGGAATCGGAAGTTGGTATAGTGACATATACACCCGCAGGAGACGTACAATTCAATTGTGCTTCATCTCCATCGGTTCCAATATACAGTGTGCCACCTGACACATATACTCTGGTAACTTTGCCATAACAGGTGTTGTTCTTTGAACTACAATCTGCGAAGGCAGCAGATCCTGCCACCAAGCAAAAAGCCACAGTTAAACTAACCAGCAAGCTCATTGATTTAATCTTTTCCATCATCAAAACCTCTTTTCGTAATTGTTGATAAGATCACAGTATCCTCGTTTCCTCTCATCATTGCAAGCCCATAGCCTTTTCTGCTTCTCTCCACGTTAATCCCGTCATAGGATCAACAAGTTGCATATCCTGTTCTTGGAGCTTTTCTTTTTGTTGAATAATTTTATCTTGTTTCAAATCAAAGGCAATCTCCTCTGCTATCTTTGCCTCTCTCCCTGCTCTTTCCTCGGAACCGAGGATAATATTTTTCAACTTGCGCCTATGAGTTGTGCCAAGGCCCATTTTTTTCTCTGCTTCCAGCCAGGATAGCCCCGTTAGCGGGTCGATATCCACACTTTTTACCTCTTTCCAGCTACTCTCTGTGACAGGATTTTCAAGTTTAGCTAGACCAGATGATTGCTGTTCAGCTAAATCCAGTAAAATTTCACGATCTGGTCCTGAAAAATTATCCTGCCTGAGAGCTATATGGGAACCATTTGGAGAAATTATCTTACTGTGACCAAAACATTGCACATGAATGATGCGGGCCTTCTCATTAATGGTAATAGCTATATTTCTTCCCTTATATATTCTTTCAAAAAAATCATTAACTTTAATGTTCTCATACAAACCTTTTGAATAGTTTTTTCCACACGTATTTCCGGTAACCTTAAAACCGGTCTGTTTATTCACAGTAGATATGAGATTATAATAGCTGGTATTTCTAGTATCTACATTAACCTTCAAATAATCCTTGGCAGCCAAGGTGCCAACTCCACACATATAAAATATACCACATCCTAAAACCACCAAAAGCATAAACCGCATATCATCGAATTATGAATATAATAAAAATAAGTCCTTGTGCGCTATAAAAATGGAGGATAATCAACCTTAAAATCTACATCGGAGTACATATCAAGCAACTTTCTTCCAATCATCTTTCTTCGGCCTTGCTTCGCACAATACCATCCAAAATACTCCAAACCACTCCCAGCATCAGTCCCAGCATGCCGCCCAAAGCGACAATCAGTTTTCTCCTGGGCTTTATGGGATGATCGTCGACCCTTGCTGTCTGGTCTGTGCGAATACTATGTAATTTGTCAGTTGGGATCTGTATATTATTCTTCAGCAAGGTCAGTTCACCTTCAAGTTCGGGCAGTCTAGAGATAAAGGCATCATTATTTTTACGTTTCTGCAATTGCTCCAGTTCTTCCTGCAGGGCCTTGTAGCCCTGAAAATAGAGCGGTACATTATCGAGAGTGAGCCCTGCGCTTTTTCCCTGATCCTCCTGTGCCTGTTGTTTTGTGGCATTGGTAACAAAGGCGGAAGCGACTGGCTTTTCTATGCCCATCCTTTTGGCTATAACCAAGGCCTCCTGTAACTGGGTGATTCTATCAAGACGTTTCTTGTTGGCAACATACCGCAGACTTTTTATCTGTGCCCTAAGCTGACGTATCCGCTGAGCAAGGAGGGCTTGTACATCACTGACCAGGTGATTGACGGTATACCTGTCGACGAAAGTAATATAGCTGTCAAGCCAGCCGGCCAACCGCTCCTGTTCCGTCCCGTCCAAAGTCACAGTAACCATCGTTGCTGTTTTTTTACCGCGTCCAGAACCTTTGTTGACTTTGAGCCCCCTGTCAAAAGTATTCAAAAAATGATTGTATTCGTCAGAGCCCTTCTCCTTGCCTCCTGCCTGACTATTCGGGAAAATAAATTCCTTGTAATACTGGTACCGTAATCCCGGTCGGTTCAAATTGATGAGAAAACGCTCGTAAATCTTCTCCGGTTCCGGGATATAAATTTCCGTGGTGTACCGGCCTTCTCCTGTTGACCGGTTGGTTACCGTACCCGAATATGCAACTGTCAGCGGTGCGACATCCTGCAGTGATGGTGCAAGTAGCTGAACCTTGGCCCTGTATATTCTGGGCAGACCAAACGCAACCACTGATGCCACCAATAATCCTGCAACAACCGCGCCTATAATGATCTTTTTCCCGGTCCAGAGAATTTTGCCTAGCTGTACCAGGTCGATTTCATCCTCCTCGGGTGTCTGGTAGGCTATAAACACTTGGGGCTGGGTGGTGCTCACCTCTCCCTTTGCCTCCTTCCCGCCCTCTTGTCCAGCAGAATTCTTACTCATTTTTCCTTATACCGTCACGACATTGTTGACAACTTATAAATAGCGCTGTCTTGAGACGTTACAATACATCCTGACTCCAGATTCCCGGCTTGTTACCATATCCGAAGGGGGAGAGATATTCTGATCACATGGACCGCGCCTTTGATCGCTGCTGGCAGCTTGATATACGCCCTGGCGGCGATGAGTAGCCGCACCAGACTGAGGCACATCGAACTACACGCCGACAAGGTATTTTCAATACTGCCGTGTGACGTGTAACTTACGTTACGACACTGTAATTCAACGTACTGTTGTTAAGATAAAAATAGCATCCTTTACCTTATTTTTCCAGTACATTCCAATCCCTCAATCCTGCGTAACCCGGAAGACCTCCTCGATGGTGGTTTTACCGGCGAGAATCTTGTTGATGCCGTCTTCGCGGAGGGTGAGCATGCCGTCTTTCCTGGCCTGGCGGCTGATCTGACCCGCATCGGATGTCGTCAGGATGAGACTTTTCAGGTTCTGATTGAGCAGCATGAATTCAAAGATGCCCAGTCTGCCGCGGTAGCCGGTATTGAGGCACTCCGGGCATCCCTGGCCGCGTTGGAGCGTTTTTCCGGCCAGTTGTTCTCTGGCCAGGCCGATGGTGGCCAGCTCCGCGTCTGTTGGTTCGTACTCCTGCCGGCAGTTGTCGCAGATTCTGCGCACCAACCGCTGGGCCAGAATGGCGTTGACCGAGGAGGTGACCAGGAACGACTCTATCCCCATGTCGATCAGGCGCGTAACTGCGCTGGCTGCGTCATTGGTGTGCAGGGTGGAGAAGACGAGATGGCCGGTCAGGGCCGACTGGATGGCGATCTCGGCTGTCTCCAGATCGCGAATCTCGCCGATCAGGATCACGTCCGGGTCCTGGCGGACAATGGTGCGCAGGCCGTTGGCAAAGGTGAGATTGATCTTGGTGTTGACCTGCATCTGGCTGATGCCGTCGATCTGGTATTCGATGGGGTCCTCCACCGTTATGATATTGATGTCCGGCCGGTTGATCTCGCTAAGCGCCGAATAGAGGGTGGTGGTCTTGCCGGAGCCTGTGGGGCCGGTCACCAGAATGATGCCGTGTGATGCCCGGATCAGATCCGCAAAGATCTTCAGGTCATGCTCCGACATGCCGACATCAGTCAGGCTGAGCAGCACACTCGACTTGTCCAGCAGTCGCATGACCACCCGTTCGCCAAAGGCGGTGGGCAGGGTGGAGACGCGCAGGTCCACATTCCTGTCGGCAATACGGATCTCGATCCTGCCGTCCTGGGGCAGGCGCCGCTCGGCGATGTCCATCCTGGCCATGATCTTGATCCGCGAGATCAGCTTGCCCTGGGCGTGCTTGGGCGCGGAATACATGTCATAGAGAATACCGTCCACCCGCTTGCGGATCTTGACCCGATCCT
>Ga0256840_1004164_pt1 | contig 11050 bp, 11 predicted proteins | sample 355202metaG_FD_185969 | JGI IMG/M metagenome (GOLD analysis project Ga0256840, IMG submission 185969) | Hydrothermal vent microbial communities from Mid Atlantic Ridge, Atlantic Ocean - 355-202 | ecosystem: Environmental > Aquatic > Marine > Hydrothermal vents | place: Atlantic Ocean: Mid...
ATAGGACATATTCTTTGTGACATAATTGAGAAAGAGATATTTGGTGATGGCGTAGGCGAATAGAAGATGAATAAAGCTCTTTTTTTAGATAGAGATGGTGTTGTCAATGTTGAAAAAGATTATCTTTATAAGAGAGAGGATTTTGAATTTATTGATGGTATATTTGAATTGTGCAAACATTATCAGGATTTAGGACATATGATTGTTATTGTGACAAATCAATCTGGAATAGCCAGAAAATATTACAGTAAAAAAGATTTTGAGCTGCTTACAAATTGGATGTTAGCGGAGTTTAAAAAGAAAAATATTCATATTTCAAAAGTCTATTATTGTCCTCATCATCCGGATATAAATATAAAGTGCAGTTGTAGAAAACCTGAACCGGGAATGATTTTAGAAGCAAAAGAAGAATTTAATTTGGATTTAACGCATTCTTTGATGATTGGCGATAAAGAACGAGATATTGAAGCTGCTTGTAATGCAGGTATTTCCCAAACATATTTATTTGATGAAAATAATCAGATTACAAGTTCTAAAGCAACAAAAACAGTCAGTAAACTTGATGAGATATGGAAATAAAATGTTGATACTTAACAGTGGTGGTACATTTAATAAAAGATACAATGAAATAAGCGGGGAACTTGAAGTTCCTTATGATAATGCAGCTATTGAAAGAATTTTATTCAGTGCTCAGGAAATATATAATCTTGCAGGAGTCGTTTACAAAGACAGCTTGGAGATGGATAGTAACGACAGATGTATGATTGCTGATATTATTCGAGAATCAACGGAAGATACTTTTGTAATAGTGCATGGCACCGACACTATGGCGCTCAGTGCTGAGTTTTTAGATGAAGTATTTGATGATAGAAAAATCATCATTACGGGTGCTATGAAACCGTTTGAAATTGACAATATAGAAGCATCATTAAATCTTGGCATAGCTATTGGGTACGCCAAAGCGGTTGAAAAATATGGTGTTTACATATGTATGAGCGGACTTGTTGAACCTTGGAAAAACATTCAAAAAAATAGAAATATAGGGAAGTTTGAAGTTGTCAGATAAAATTGCCTGTGATCACTGTCATTTAGAGTTTTCAAAAGATGTTATGATAGAAGATGATGGACATTACTTTTGTTGTAACGGTTGTCAAGGTGTTTTTCATCTTTTAAGTGATGAGGGACTTGATAAATTTTATGATAAGTTAGGAGATAATAAATTAGCACCACCTTCAAGTCAATTTGAAGATGCATCAAATTTTGATGCTCCTGCCTTTTATGAAAGATTTGTTTCAAATAGTGATGATGGATTTTGTGAAGTTTCTTTAATTATTGAAGGTATTCACTGTGCTGCATGTGTTTGGTTGAATGAAAAAGCTTTGATTAATATGGATGGGGTTGTTGGGACAAACATCAACTATACAAATAATAAAGCAAAAATTGTTTGGGAAGACAATAGTGTAAAGCTCTCTCAAATTATTGAGATGATTCGTGCTATTGGATATGATGCTTACCCTTATGATGCTAGTTTGCAGGAAGAAAAAGCAAATAAAGAACGAAAAGAATATTATTTGCGTATGGCAGTGGCTATTTTTGCAACAATGAATATGATGACGATTATGGTTGCACAATATGCAGGTTATTTTTCAGGTATATCTGCAAGTATAAAGCATATACTCAATGTTGGTGAGTGGGTTCTCTCTACACCTGTTTTGTTTTACAGTGGTTGGCCTTTTTTTAAAGGAATGTATTATGGTATTAAAACAAAAACAATTAATATGGATACACTTGTTGCTACAGGGGCGTTACTGACATATATTTATTCTATATATATTACATTGACACATAGTGGTGAAGCCTATTTTGATTCAGTTACGATGATTATTACTTTTGTGCTTGTTGGTAAATTTTTAGAAATTTTAAGTAAAAAAAGCATTGCAGATACACTCGATATTATGAGTCAACATCTTGTTAGTGATGTAAAAGTCATAGAAAATGGTCAGATAGTTACAAAAAATGTTAATGATATTGTTGTAGGTGAAACTATTTTACTGAGCAGTGGAGAACGAATTGCTCTTGATGGAGAAGTCAGTGAGGGTAGTGGAAACTTTGATGAATCAAGTTTAACAGGAGAGAGTGAACCTATTTATAAGGCTGAGGGTAATACAGTTATTAGCGGTACGGTAAGTATTGATGCTGACATCAAATATAAAGCAACAAAAGATTATGCACATTCAACTATGAGTAATATTGTCTCTTTACTTGAAAATGCAATGAATAATAAACCAAAAATTCAACAACTTGCGAATAAATTAAGTGAATACTTTTCTACAGCTATTCTTCTTTTTGCAGCATTGACATTTTTGGGATGGTATTTTTACTCGTATAATTTTGAGCACTCTTTTATGATAGCTATCTCTGTTATTGTCATAGCGTGTCCCTGTGCATTAGCACTTGCAACACCAGTTGCAACTTTGGTTGGACTCTCTATAGCATCTAAGCGAGGAATACTTTTTAAAGAAGCAGCACAACTTGAAACAATGGCACAAGCGGACACTTTAGTCCTTGATAAAACAGGAACTATTACATTGGGTAAGCCAGAAGTAGTTATAGTAAAAGAGTTTCAAAAATTTGACACTGCTTTGCTGTATTCCCTTTTATCCAATTCAAAGCATCCTATTGCCAAGGCTGTTGCTTTGTCTATTTATGACGCATCTTTGTCTTGTTATGAATTAGATGCTTTTAATAATATAGCTTCACAGGGCATGACAGCAATGTATAATGGAAAAATGTTGGCAGGAGGGAATGCAAAATTAATGCGTACTATTGGACTTGATATTGAAAGTAGTAGTGAACATAGTGAATTTTATTTTTCATATGCTGGTAGGTTGTTGGCAAAGTATGAGCTTTTTGATATGCCACGCGAAGATGCAAAAGAAGCAATTAAAAAAATCAATAAAATGGGTATAGATATTATTATGTTGACAGGGGACCATGCAAAAAGTGCGCAAAAAGTAGCTTCTTTGGTTGGAATTAATATGTATGAATTTGAATTGACTCCAGAAGAGAAAGCGACTTATGTTGAAAAACTTCATAAAGAAGGAAAAACTATTGTTATGGCGGGTGACGGTATTAATGATATTTTAGCACTTGCAAGCAGTGATATTGCTATAGCCATGGGTAATGGGAGTGATATTGCAATAGAAGTAAGCGATGTCGTCCTCTTAAATGATACTTTTAGTTCTTTGTATGATAGTTTTACAATAGCAAAACGTACCTTTAGAATGATTAAACAAAATCTTGGTCTTTCTTTAGTGTATAATGGGATTACAATTCCGCTTGCGATGGCTGGATATATTATTCCACTTATTGCTGCAATATCTATGAGTATAAGCTCTTTGCTTGTTGTAGCAAATTCAATGCGGATAAAACTAGGGTATAAGGACTAAAATATGGACAGTTGGGTCATAGGGATGATGCTAGGGGTATCAGTGTTTTTGGGTAGTATTGCATTAGTAGCTTTGATGTGGGCAATTAAAAAAGGGCAGTTTGATGATAAAGAGAAGTTTTTACATGGAGCATTATTTGATGATGAAAGTGAGTTAAATGATGCCTATCAACGAGAAGAAAAAAGAAAACAAAGTGTTAAGAAAAAAGAGTATAGACCAGAATAAAATTTTGTATTTTAAAAGTAAGTGACCCGTAGATGGATAACTTACTTTTTATTAGAAATTATTTACCGATAGTTTTTGCTACTGCTTCTAAGTCAGCATCAGAATAACGAGCAACTTGCCCTTTCATAATACCTTTCATTGGTCCACCAAAAGTTCCAGCTTTATAGCCTTTAAGAGCTTCAGCGATTTCAGCGTGAGTCATATCTTTAACGATTTTAGATCTCCCCATAGCGTGTTTTTCAAAGTGTGCACCATGACATGCAGCACAAGCTTTTGTATTTACTGCAGCAGATGCAGCTGTTACTAATGCTAATGTAGCGATTGAAGCGATTACGATTTTTTTCATTTTATTTCCTTGAGTTAATGTTCAGTTAATATTATAATAGTTATATTCTTAAATACTTGTTAATGAATTAAAAGGTATCATTTTATTAAAATTTATTGATTACGGATGGGAAGATGCGATACACAGAAGATGATTTAAAAGACAAAACAATACTTATTACAGGCGGTGCAGGATTTATCGGCTCAAATTTAGCTTTTTATTTTCAAAAAAACCATCCGGCTGCTAAAGTTGTGGTACTTGACAGTTTTAGAAGTGGAGAGACTCTTAGTAATGGTAATTTAAAAAGTTTTGGGCATTTTAAAAATCTCATAGGTTTTAGCGGTGAGATTATTAGTGGTGATATTAATGATAAGGATTTACTGCTTGACTTGGAAGTAAATTATGATTTTGATTACATCTTTCATGAAGCGGCCATCTCTGATACCACAGCACAAGAACAGGACTTAATGATAAAAACTAATGTCAATGCCTATAAAGATTTGCTTGATTTGGCAGTAGCGCATAATGCAAATATGATATATGCCTCTTCTGCGGCAACATACGGCAATGCAGAGTCCCCACAACGAGTCGGGAGAGAAGCACCAAACAATGTGTATGGTTTTTCAAAACTCTCTATGGATCATTTAAGTCGTGAATATATGAAAGAGTGTGACATAAACATAGTAGGACTGCGTTATTTTAATGTTTACGGTGCAAGAGAGTACTTTAAAAATACTACTGCTTCTATGGTTTTACAGTTTGGACATCAGATACTTGCCTCAAAAAATCCTCGTCTTTTTGAGGGGAGTGATAAAATTCTTCGTGATTTTATTTACATAGAAGATATTATACAGGCAAATATTAAAGCAATGCAGCCAAATACAAGCGGTATATACAATGTCGGAACAGGGAAAGCAAGAAGCTTTCAAGATATTGTTGATATTTTACAAAAAGAATTAGGAACATCACTGGAGTGTGAATACATTCCAAATCCATTTGTCGGTTCGTATCAGTTTCACACCGAGGCGGATATTGCTACGACAAAAGAGGCATTAGGGTATGAGCCTGCTTATGAGATGGAAGAGGGCATAAAAGCATATGTTTCTGAAATTAAGCGTATATATGAGACAGAAGTAAAATAGATGCAGGTATTTAAAGAGGCAAAACCCAACATTTTGGTTGTGGGTGATTTGATGATTGACCACTATCTGTGGGGGAGTTGTGAGCGTATCTCTCCGGAAGCTCCTGTGCAGGTTGTAGATATTCAAAAAGAAACAACGGTGTTAGGCGGTGCAGGAAATGTAGTGAACAACCTAAAAGCTTTGGGCGCGAATGTCAGTGTCAGCAGTGTTATGGGTGATGATGATAATGGTCATGAGCTTGTTAATATGCTGCATGATATCGGTGTCAATACGCAAAATCTAATTATAGAACAAAAAAGAAAAACATCAAAAAAAAGTCGTGTTATCGCTGTTTCACAACAAATACTCAGATATGACAAAGAAAGTAAAAATGACATTCTTCCAAAAAGTGCACAAAAGATTTTGGAATCTATTGCAAAGAGTATTAATACTTATGACGCAGTGATTTTATCGGACTATGGAAAAGGCGTTCTAACACAAGAACTTTCACAGGGTCTTATCGAATTGGCAAAAAAACACGATGTGAAAGTATTGGTAGACCCAAAAGGAAAAGATTTTTCAAAGTATTGTGGAGCTTATTTGTTTACGCCAAACAAAAAAGAAGCGGTCTTGGCAACAGGCATTGACATAAAAGATGAAGAGTCTTTAAAAAAAGCACTATTGAAACTGAAAAATGAGTGTGATTTGGATGTTTCACTCATTACTCTTTCTGAGGACGGTATTGCAACCTATGAGAAAGAGGTAAAAATATTTCCTACTGTTGCCAAAGAAGTTTTTGATGTGACGGGTGCCGGTGATACGGTGATAGCTTCGATTGCCTTTGCTTTGAGTATAGGTAAGAGTCTTGAAGAAACAGCAGCTTTTGCCAATCTTGCCGCAGGTGTTGTTGTGGGTAAAATAGGTTCTGCTACGGTGACGATTGACGAGATAGAAGATTATGAAGCCTCTTTGCATAAAAGTACATCGGATGCCCATATTAAAAATTTTGAAGAGATTGATACGATTGTGCAAAGATACAAAACAAACGGCAAGAAAATAGTTTTTACAAACGGCTGTTTTGACATCTTACATGTAGGGCATGTGAAATATTTACAAATTGCAAAAAGTTTTGGGGATGTGCTGATAGTCGGACTCAATTCTGATGCTTCAGTTTCAAGGCTCAAAGGTCCAAGCCGTCCTATTAATCCGGCAGAGGACAGAGCCTATCTTTTGGCAGCTTTGGAAGCGGTCGATTTTGTCGTTCCATTTGAAGCTGATACACCTTATGAACTGATAAACATGATAGCCCCTGATGTTTTAGTCAAAGGTGGAGATTATGAGGGTAAAGAGGTTATAGGCACGGAATTTGCTAGTGAATTAAAACTAGTTGATTTTGTCGATGGCAAAAGTACAACGAAAACTATAGAAAAAATACAAGGAAATATATGTTAAAAAAAATAACTCTTATAGCTGCATCTGCTGCATCGGCATTTGCAATGAATTCTGCAGGAATTAATATAAACAATGAAGATATTGAATTAAATGCAAGATTTGATGTCGGTGAGTTTAATGAAAATGTAGAACCGGATAGTATGTATGTGAATGTGAAGTTTTTAGATGCTGACAACAGTAACACTGTGAATAATGATGCACTTTATGAACTTGGTTTTTTAATGCAAAAAGAGATGGGTGAAAGCGGTTTAAAGGTTGGGTTGGGTGTAAAAGCGAATTATACGAAAGATTATGTGAGTTTGCCTCTTGGGATGACTTTTGAATATGGCTTGCCATCTGTGACGGTTGTTCCTATGGCTATACATGCAGATGTATACTACGCTCCAAAAGTTTTGGCTTTTCAAAACGCCAACAAATATTTTGAATATAGACTAGAATATGATGCCGAGGTTATTGAACATGGGCATGTTATTGTGGGGTACCGACATATTACAACGGATTATGATGATGTGAGAGGTGATTTTACTTATAATGCTTCAGCATATATTGGATTTAATTTCGAGTTTTAAACTTCCAACTTTTTTACAGCCTCTATAACTTCAGAGGCAGTAATGCCTTTCATGCAATCGTGATGTTTGAGTGGGCATTCTCTCTTCATACAAGGACTACAATCAAGTTCATGCCTTACTATAATGCTTTTTTTATTTTTCCATTGAGCAGTCTCTTTATATTTTGTCGGTCCAAATATAGCAACAGTTGCTACTTGATAAGCAGCTGCCACATGCATAGGACCACTGTCATTTGTTATAAAAAGAGAACAGCCACCAATGTTGGCACATAACTCTCGTATGTTTGTTTTGCCTGCTAAATTAGTGAAGTTCTTTACATGTAACGCGGTAAGATTTTCTTCTATCTCTTTTGCCATTTCGACTTCATTGGGTCCACCAAATATGATGATGTCATATTTGTTTTTATAAAAAGCCGCAACCTCGGCAAAGCGTTCAGGATACCATCTTTTTGCACTGCCGTATGTTGCGCCTGCATTGATGCCAAGCATTGGTTTTTTAAATTTTTTTGGCTTTATGTAGAGCTTTAGAGGTGGCGTTTCTTTGTTGAAATTGTCTACATTTACCATCGCAATTTGTCTGTACTGTTCTACCAAATGTTGATTTGTTTTGATTTTTGGAGTGTGTGAAAGTAACAGTCTTGAATGCCATGAAGCTCTTGCGCAGCAAATGACGGTGTTTGTAAAACGCAGTAACAGTGTAGAGTGGATTTGGTCTCGAAAGCTGACCGCCATATGAAACACTCCCAACTCTTTTGCCAGTTTATAGGTTGCGACAAGACGAGAAGGCGCTTTTTTCGTCTCATCTATTATTGCTTTTTCGCATAAAGGATGATGCTTTAAGGCTTCTGTACTTACATAACTGCCGACAAAAGTAAACTTTGCATTTGGATAATATGATGCTAAAAGTTCTATCGCCGGTGTTGCCATGATAGCATCTCCCAGCCAGTTTGGAAGAATGATGAGTATTTTCATGTTAGATACGCTCACTTGCATTGACCTGTTTTCCTACTTCTTTCGTGATGAAAATATATAAAGGTGAAGAGCCAATAGTTAAGTTTTCATCTTCTATTTTTTCACCGGTTTTAGAATAAACATCAAAAAAGTCTTGATTTTGGAGTGTTGTTTCTTTGAGAGACCAATGGATTTGAAGTATGTTATCATTAACAAGCACTTGTATTGTGTAGTAGCCTCTTTTAATATCCATGCGTAAAAACTGAGCATTTTTAAGTGTTTGAAACATGTATTTGTAAGTATAAAAAGCTTCTCTTTTTTTGATGCCCTCTCGGTTGTCAACCAGACCGTATCCCGGAGCGATAAGCTGATGCCAAGAGACGGAATCGACTTGCTGGGAAGCAAAAGCTAAAAGATAGTAGCGTAACATATAATCAGCATAGAGTGTTTCACTGACACATTCAAACTCACTTGTCGGCGCATAGGGTGCCGTATTTGAGAGAGGCCAGTTCATTTCTGTTACATGTAACTCCTGTTTTGTTTTTGGGCTTAGCCAGACCAGAGTGCTCAGCAGGGCAATTTTGTCGCTTAGGGTAAATCCGAGCTGTGTATTTTCAGGGGCACCGCGTCTGTCAACATATAAAAGTGCCGCAATACCATCATATTTGCACTTGCAAAAGTTAAAAAGAGTGTGTACGGTAAAGTAAAATTCAAAATCTATAACACCGCTGCCAAGGAGTCTGATGTCAGGAAATTCGTTTTTTTTCAAATCATAGGCAACTTTATAAAAACCAAGATATTCGCGAACTGAGAAAAATCCCCATTTTGCACGGTTGATCGTTGAGCCGATTTCATAGCGTGCTATGGAAGTGCCTAAGCTTGTGAAAATTACATGTAAGTCATTTTTTAGGAGTTGTAAGTCTTCTATATGTTCACGGTCTTGCAGGATTTTCAGCGTGATTTTTTTGTCGCTGTTTTGCTTTATAAATCTTGCAAAATTAGCAAGTTCTTCCATTTCCCAAAGTTTAAAACGAACAAGTATACTTTTTACTTCGAGTTCTTGCATAAGTAACTGCGTTATTTGTGGTTCTTTTTGCCAGTCAACACCCAAGGAGAAAAATTTTGTTGAGTCGATTTCTTTTCTTTTTACAAAAGGCATCATCAAAATACTCAGCGGCAGTACAATTAAAGAAGAAAGTAAAGTATATATCAGTGATGCACGCTCTTTTTTACGCATAGCCTTTTTATACTCTTTGTCTTGCAATAGTGCCGGTTGGTCGGAATAATCATCCCATTTAAAAGGTTTTTTCATAAGGGGCATTATATCTATTTTAAGATAAAATACTTAAAAATTATAAAGTTTTTTCGGAATTACAGTTTTTTTGGAACCCGTACTTCAGTGCGGGCTTTGTGTCTTAAAAGACTAAGGTCTAGGTTAAAACCTAGGTTCCTAGAAAAATTAAGCTTTTTACTTAACTTAATGGTATTGAGACTAAAGTCTGGGTTCCAAAATATTTGTCGGGAACCGGTACTTCAGTGCCGGCTGAAAGTGGCAGAAAAATGAGCTTTGAATTTCTTTTATTAGGATAATATGTAATGCGAATATTGACAGTAAGAACAGACAAACTCGGCGATTTTATAACGGCACTGCCGGCAATGTATGCCCTCAAACAGCATAATCCTCAAAATAAAATCATAGCACTTGTCGCTCCAATGAATAAAGCCTTGGCGCTTACATGTAACTTTATTGATGAGGTGATTATTGATAAGCCACAGAGCTCTATTTATGAACTTTCCCATACGCTTAAGAATGCAAAGATTGATGTTTCCGTAACACTTTTTTCAAATACAAGAGTGGCTGTTGCACAGTTCTTGGCAGGAATAAACACAAGAATTGCTCCTGCAACGAAAATAGCACAGATTTTTTACAACAAGCGGGTCAAACAAAGACGCAGTGAAGTGAAAATGGCTGAGTTTGAATATAATTTAGAGCTGACAAAAGCCCCTTTTCCTGATATAGAGGTAAAATATAAACAACCCTTACTTGCATTTGATGATACACAAGAGATTTATAAAAAGTTCTGTAAAAAAAACAGTATCAAAAAAGAGATAGTTGCCTTTCATGTAGGGTTTGGCGGCTCTTCTGATGCCAACTGGAATTTGGATGAGTATGAAATTTTAATCCGTGAGCTGTTACATGTAAACAAATATAGTGTAGTATTGACTTTTGGACCGGATGAAAAAGGGTTGCAAGAGGAGATGCAAAAACGCCTGCAAGATGCAAATGTAGTTTTTTACCTCTCAAAAGATGGCATAGTAAATTTTGCAAAGCTCATCAGTAAGTTTAAACTTTTTGTCTCTACTTCTACAGGTACCTATCATTTGGCATCTTTGGTGGGCACACCGACAATGACTTTTTTCGGAGATTCAAAGTTTGCTAGTGCTGCTAGATGGAAGAGTGTCGGGGATGAAAAATTGCAAAAGCATTATATGCTGCCGAGTGATGAAGCCAAGCGTTTAGAGATGTTTGAAGCAGTGAAACAGGATTTGCTAAATGTGTAAAAATATTCAGGCATGCATCAGCCGGCACTGAAGTACCGGTTCCTCGAAGTATTTTGGAACCGGTACTTCAGTGCCGGCTATTTCTAATTTTTTAGCTCTTTATTGAGCTCATAAAGCTTTATATATTTGTAAAAATTCGTCACCATATGCGAGTAGGCAATAACAAGCCCCACATACCCGTCACGAAACCCCTGTTTAAAAAAATATGTTTTTATAAATGAGTAGGCTCCGTTGAAAAAGGCCTTTGCGGGAGAAGAACTTTTTTTGCCTACATTATTTTTAGCAAAAAGTGTTGAGTATCTATCAAGCTTGACTATAAAATCATGGATAGAGTTATAGGGGTAGTGTTTGACGCTTCCTTTGAGTGTTTGTATTGCAAATCCCTCTGTGATAATAT
>Ga0256840_1004165_pt1 | contig 11048 bp, 12 predicted proteins | sample 355202metaG_FD_185969 | JGI IMG/M metagenome (GOLD analysis project Ga0256840, IMG submission 185969) | Hydrothermal vent microbial communities from Mid Atlantic Ridge, Atlantic Ocean - 355-202 | ecosystem: Environmental > Aquatic > Marine > Hydrothermal vents | place: Atlantic Ocean: Mid...
CCCGGGACTTCCGGAACCTATCGAAACGATAGATTTTCTGGTGGGAATAGCTAAAAAAGCAAGGAAAGAGGGAATCTTGGCTCTTGAATCAAGTATAGATGAACTTTACGGTAAAGACCCGTTCCTTGGAAACATCATGAGAATGTTAATCGACGGCCTAGATATGGATGAAATCAATGGTAACGCGGAAGCGGCAATGGCACAAATTGAGCAGAAACTCTCCACGGAAGCTGCGGTTTGGGAAACCTTAGGCGACCTATTCCCTGCATTCGGTATGGTCGGAACACTTATAGGACTAATTCAGATGCTTCAAAACCTAAGTGATCCTGCAGCTCTTGGTCCCGGTATGGCCGTTGCTATGATTACAACTCTTTACGGTGCAATCCTTGCAAACGTTCTCTGTATTCCTATAACTAAAAAACTGAAATATTACAAAGAATTAAATATGGCATTCAAAGAAGCTTATCTGATGACTGCCGAAGCCATAGAAAAAGGTTCCAACCCAAATATTCTCAAACAAAAACTAAGCGGTCTTTTCGGCGTTGAAATGAAAGAGGAGTAATCCTTGAGAAAAAAAAAGCAGGAGTGTAAAACTTTTCCGGCATGGCTAACAAGTTTTGGAGACCTTATGTCTCTCCTTTTAACTTTCTTTATACTGCTATATTCAATGAGCACTATATCTCTTGATAAATTCGAACAGGTAATTAAGGGACTTTCAACCGCCTTCGGTGGAGAAGTAATTTTCCAGGAAGGAGGAATACCCGAAGGCACCAATATAAACATGCAAATGCCAAAAACATATCCGAAAATGCGTTCAAGAAGAGAGATAGAAGAACAGATTGCCAAAATCCACGAAATGCTTCAGAAAAAAGGTCTAAATGCAGAAGTAGCTAAATACACAACCGAAATAAAAATTAGGATAAATACCTACAAACTTTTCCCTCCCGGAAGTGCGAAACCTTATAAAAGTAAAATCCCTACAATTAGAGAGATGTGTAATAAACTAAAAGCGATAAGTGTTCCTATTAGAATAGAAGGATATACCGACAACATCCCTATAAAAACAGAAAAATTTCCATCAAATTGGGAACTTTCAGCAACAAGGGCTGTTGCCGTATTAAGAATTTTCAAGAAAGAGGGTTACGATTCGAAACTTATGTCCGCAGCCGGATTCGGACCAACTCATCCAATAGCTTCGAACAATACGCCGGAAGGGCGAGAAAGAAATAGAAGAATAGAAATAGCAGTAGAACTACCTCAATAATCAAGGAGAAACTGTGAGAAAGAAAAAGGCTGAATGTAAAAACTTTCCCGCATGGCTAACAAGCTTTAGCGACCTTATGTCTCTCCTTTTGACTTTCTTTATTCTCCTTTACTCTATGAGTAGCCTTGATATTTCAAAAGCCGCAAAGTTTCTATCCTATTTCCAAGGAGAAAGAGCACAATACTTTAAAAAGTTTTCCATAGTAAAACCTATTAAACTTTACACAAAAGACCTTGCAAAAAAATTGGGGAAAATTCTTGCAAGAACTCTCCCTATTTCAGGATATCAGATAGTCGTAACCAAACAGTATGTTCTTCTTAGAATATTTAACAGAATTCTTTTTAAAAAAAATTCTTTGGAACTTTCTCCTGAAGCAAAAAAAGCTCTTAATGAAGTTGTTAAAACAATAAAAATGATAGACGGAAACTACACAATAAGAGTTGAGGGACATACCGACATCGGAGAACCTAAAAAACCGATAGAAGATATAAAGGACCCATGGGATCTTTCCCTTCGCAGAGCAACGGCAACAGTAAGGTATTTAATATCCAAAGGTATTCCTCAGAATAAACTTGTAGCTATAGGTTACGGAGATGCACGCCCTCTTTACACATGGAACAACCCTATATTAAGAGCAAGAAACAGCAGAGTTGAAATATATATACAGATTGAAAAAGAACGGAAAGATATAGAAAAACTGATAAAAGAGGAACAACAAAAAATTAAACATAAAAAAGAGGGAGTTATATTAAATGGCACGAACAAAACCAAACAGTAAATATCTCTCCCTTGACGTAGGTTTCAAACGGATTGGTATTGCAACCAGTTTATCGGGAATCATAGCAACTCCATCCGGAATAATCGAAAGAAAAACAAATAGGGAAACTTTTAAAGAAATAGAACAACTTATAAAAAAGTACGGTATAGACACTATTGTTATAGGCCTTCCTTTAACACCCGAAGGAGAAAAAACCGTTATGTCAGAGAAAATAGAGAAATTCACCGAAAAACTTAAAAAATACCTCTTCGATAAAAACATAAAAGTTGATACAGTTTTTCACGATGAATACCTAACAACAGTAACCGCTGAAAATTTGGAAATACTGAAAAAACGGAAAGTGAAAGATGACGTTGCGGCAGCGGTAATACTTGAACAATTTCTGAACAAACTTACTTATTGATAAGTTTTTTAAATTGAGGATAAAACACCTCAAGAACCGTCTCAAATTCTGAATTCAACCTCCACCTTTTAAGTTCCACTTCAAACTTTGTCGGCTTATAAGGCTCAAACAGTAAAGGCATTCCTGCTTCTTCGGGAAGCTTATCTCCCTTCTTTTGATTACACCTATCACACGCAGTTATAAGATTTCCCCAGCTAAATGTTCCACCTCTACTTTTAGGAACTATATGGTCTATCGTAACTTCACTATCCCTAACCAATTTACCGCAATAAGCACAGGTAAAATTATCCCTTAAAAATATCGCCCTGCGAGAAGGAGCAACCTTCCCCCACCGTTTGGACAAAAAAGCTACTCTTATTACAAGAGGCGCAAGAATTTCTCTATCAATAGTCCTGATACTTCTTTCCCGATAACTTTCTATCATCTCTGCTTTTCCCGAATAGATAAGAACAAAAGCCTTAATATGGGAAAAAACCGTAAACGGCCTATAAGCTATATCAAGAACGATACAAGGATAATAGACCATATAATCCCCTTAAAAACGGTTCTACTTTAATTTATCACAAATTTGTTAAGATTTTAAAATATTTAAAATATCTATTTCCATATACAACAAATAGCAAGCAATTTTTCATTCTCTTCCCTACTGTTTTTCATATAGGAAATTTTATTTGATAGAATAGCACCGGATATAGAGAGAATTTTCAAAAATTCAAAATATCCAAATAGAGAATGAAAATATAGAAAAAGGTTCCTAATCGGCATTTTATATAGAGACTAATCTTAGCGCTAACAGTATTGTTAAGTTTTGTGAAAATATCATAATTATTTTCGGATATGAAAACGATGATCTATCTATTGAGGTAAGATAACATATTTATCAAATAACTTTCTAAAATATTATAAATCGTTTTAATAAACAAACTGTTTATAGATAATCCGAAAATTATATCAGAAAAGAGATTTCTGATATAATTCCCTGAAGCCAAAGTTTCGGAGGCACTAATAATGAAAAATTTTTCATATCCGTTAACAAAAATCGGAATAGTCGGCGGCGGTCAACTTGGAAAAATGATGGCACAGGAAGCAAAAAAGATGGGATTTTATGTAACTGTCCTTGACCCTACTTCCGAATCTCCCGCGGGACAGGTGGCGGACAGAGAGATAGTCGGAGATTTTTACAATGAAAAAAAATTAAAAGAACTCATTGAAAGTAGCGATGTAACTACCTATGACCTTGAGAATGTGGACACAAAAGTGTTTAAAGAGTTCAAAAACAGAGGATACAAGATTTTCCCATCTCCAGAAACCCTTGAGACAATTCAGGATAAATATGTTCAAAAAAAGACTCTTGCAGAAAAGGGAATCCCGGTTCCGGATTTCAAAAAAGTTGAATCGGAGGAAGATTTAAAAAGCTTTGGTTTCCCCGTAGTTCAAAAAGCCCGAAAAGGTGGCTACGATGGTAGAGGTGTTTTTGTTCTTAAATCGGAAGAATATATATCTAACGCAATAGATGGAGAAACTTTCATAGAAAAATTCGTTAACCTTGAGAAGGAGCTTGCTGTCCTTGTAGCAAGAAATATTAAGGGAGAGGTGAAAATCTACCCTGTTGTGGAAATGGTGTTTGATGAAAGGGTAAATATCTGTGATACGGTAGTTTCCCCTGCAAGAATAGACGAGAAAATAGACGAAACGGCTAAAAAAATAGCCATTGAGACAGTTGAAATCCTTAATGGCGTTGGTATTTTTGCCATTGAAATGTTTTTAACAAAAGACGGGGAAATCCTAGTTAACGAAGTAGCACCGCGTCCACATAACTCAGGACACCACACAATCGAAGCGTGTTTAACTTCTCAGTTTGAACAACACATAAGGGCAATAGCAAGCTTACCACTCGGTTCAACGGAACAAATAATACCAGCAGTAATGATAAATATACTTGGAGAACCCGGATATAAAGGAAAACCAGTAATAGAAGGGCTTGATGAAATTCTATCCATCCCCGGTGTTTCTTTTCACTTATACTGCAAAAAAGAAACAAAACCTTTTAGAAAAATGGGACACATAACCGTTGTTGATAAAAATCTTAAAAGTGCAATTGAGAAAGCGAACAAAGCTAAAAAAGCCATTAAAATTAAAGGAGAAGAGAAAATATGAACAAACCTTTAGTGGGAATAATTATGGGTAGTGACTCTGACCTTCCGGTAATGAAAGAAGCAGCAAAAATACTTGACGAGTTTGAAGTTAAATATGAATTAACAATAGTGTCGGCCCACAGAACTCCGGAAAAGTTGTTTGAGTACGCAAAAAGTGCCGAAAAAAGAGGACTTGAAATTATAATAGCGGGGGCCGGCGGAGCAGCACATCTACCGGGAATGATAGCTTCCATAACACCTGTTCCTGTAATCGGAGTACCTGTTAAAACTTCTTCATTAAACGGCCTTGATTCTTTACTATCAATTGTTCAAATGCCCGGTGGAGTTCCCGTTGCAACTGTAGCTATAAACAACGCAAAAAATGCAGGCCTTCTTGCAATTCAGATACTTGGGAACAAATATTCCGAAATAAGAGAAAAGATTAAACAGTATAAAGAATCAATGAAAAATCAGGTTGAAGAAAAAGCTAAAAAACTTGAAGAATTGGAATACAGTAAATATTTGAAAGAGATGAAAAACCTTAAAAATTAGCTGTAAAAAAAGTTATCGCCCCGAGAAAAACACCTGGTAAATTACAAACTATAATCGGCCAATCTTTTTTCTCTTTTAGGAAAGCATAAAGTATCCATGAAATACAATTTATAACGGTAACAGCAGGAAGGACCACTGAACCTTTCCGGTCAGAAAGGTTCAGCTTTATCTGATCTATATAGGAAACATACATAGTCGTTGCCATTAAAGACGCAAACCATCCAATTCTATTCACCAACTTCTGTTCCATTCTTTAACCCTGCTTCTTAGCCATCCTTTTTCTTTCACTTATATCAAGATATCTCTTTCTTATTCTGATATTTTCAGGAGTTACCTCTACAAGCTCATCTTCCTCTATCCACTCAAGAGCTTTTTCCAAAGTCATCTCAACAGGAGGAACAAGTTTTATCGCATCATCGCTACCTGAAGCACGAACGTTTGTAAGTTTTTTCCCTTTTATAGGATTAACATCTATATCTCCGCTTCTACTATGCTCCCCTATAATCATTCCGGTATAAACTTTATCTCCTGGTTTAACAAATAGCTTTCCTCTTTCCTGAAGGTTATAGAGAGCATAACCGGCATTTTCCCCGTTTGCCATGGAAACCATAGCACCGTTCATTCTTCTGTAAGGTTGCCCGGAAAATTCCCTGTACTCCAAGAAAGAACTATTCATTATACCTTCACCTTTGGTGTCTGTTAAAAACTCACTTCTATAGCCTATAAGCCCTCTTGAGGGAATTTCAAACTCAACCCTTGTTCTACCGTTACCCATAGGCATCATAGTAACCATTTCAGCTTTACGTTTTCCCAACTTCTCTATTACTGTACCTACAAAATCATCAGGAACATCAACAACAAGAAGTTCGAATGGCTCAAGATGTTTTCCGCTCTCCTCTTTTACTATTACTTGAGGTCTGCTTATTGAAAATTCGTAGCCCTCTCTTCTAAGATTTTCGGCAAGGATAGAAATCTGCAGCTCACCTCTTCCCGATACCCTGAATTTACCTTCGCCTATTTCCTCAAAACGCATAGCTATATTCGTTCTGGCTTCTTTTACAAGTCTATCCTTCAACTTTGTAGCCGTAACATGCTTTCCTTCAGTCCCGGCAAGAGGAGAATCGTTCACACTTAAATACACACTCAACGTAGGTTCTTCTATATGTAGAGGTTCCAACGGTTCAGGATGCTCAACATCAGCCACCGTATCTCCAATATCAATAGTTTCAAACCCTGCAAAAGCAATAATATCCCCAGAAAAAGCTTCATCTATTTCAACTCTATCAAGCCCTTTAAAGCCTATAAGCTTTGTGATTTTTCCGTTTACTGTCTCACCAATTTTCTTAACAAGTAAAACGTTCTGTCCTTTTTTAACTTTTCCGTTAAAAATTCTAGCTATTGCAATCCTTCCGACATAATTGTCGTAATCAAGGGTAAAAGCCTGCATTTGGAGAGGATTGTCCGAACTTCCCGAAGGAGAAGGAACTTGAGAAACTATAGTTTCAAAAAGCGGTTTTAAATCGGTATTTTCCTCATCGAGATTATACTTAGCATAACCATCCCTTGCAGCAGCATAAATTACAGGAAAATCAAGCTGGTCATCAGTAGCACCGAGATTGGCAAAAAGGTCAAAAACCTCATCAACGACCCTATCGGGCTCAGCAGCCGGTTTATCTATTTTATTAACCACGACAATAGGTTTTAAGCCAAGAGAAAGAGCTTTTTTAACAACAAATTTTGTCTGAGGCATTACCCCTTCCTGAGCATCAACAAGAAGAAGAACACCATCAACCATTTTTAAAACTCGCTCCACCTCTCCGCCAAAATCGGAGTGACCTGGTGTGTCTATTATGTTTATCTTGTAATCTCCGTAATAGATAGCGGTATTTTTCGAAAGAATGGTAATTCCTCTTTCCTTTTCTATATCATCGGAATCCATTACCCTTTCACCGAAATCTTTTCTTTCGCTCAAAGTCCCACTCTGCCTTAAAAGACCATCAACAAGAGTGGTTTTTCCATGGTCAACATGGGCAATAACAGCAATATTTTTTATTTCCATAACATTCCTTCCCTAAATTTTATAGATTTGAAAGGCTAAATATACACGGGAAAAGTTAGAAGTCAAATAGTATAATTTCAACAACAGGAGGTTTGTATGTATAAATTTGACGACCTAATAAAAATTATGGAAACATTAAGATCGAAAGACGGTTGTCCCTGGGATAGAGAACAAACTCATGACACTCTTTTACCTTATCTTCTTGAAGAAACTTACGAATTCATAGATTCCGTAAAAGAAAAAGATTACAAAAATATGGAAGAAGAACTGGGCGATTTACTCCTCCAAGTTCTATTTCACTCTCAAATTGCCCGAGAAAACAAACAATTCACAATAGAAGAGGTAATTAACACAATATCTAAAAAGCTTATACACAGGCATCCCCACGTATTTGGAGATAGGAAAGAGATTCAAACAGCTGATGATGTCCTAAAAAACTGGGAAAACTTCAAAAAAGAAGAAGGAAAAAAAAGAAGCTCCATAATCGATGGCGTACCGAAATCGATGCCTCCGATAGAAAGAGCTGTAAAACTTCAAAAAAAAGTGGCAAAAGTCGGATTCGACTGGTCAGAAATAAAAGACGTAATTAAAAAAGTTAATGAAGAATGGCAAGAATTAAAAGAAGCGATAGAACTAAATGATAGAGCAAAAATGGAAGAAGAGCTCGGAGACTTCCTGTTTTCTATCGTAAACTTATCAAGATTTTTAAACATTGACCCAACAATAGCTCTTCACGGAACAAATAAAAAATTCACAAAAAGATTCAAAAGGATGGAAGAAATGGCAAAAGGAGAAAACAAATCTCTTGAAAATATGAATCTAAAAGAGATGGATTATCTATGGGAAACCGCTAAAAAGGAGGAGAGAGATGTCAGTATTTAACACCATACTTTACCCCACAGACTTTTCGGACCTGGCTGAAGTCGCAAAAAACTATGTAAGCAGACTTAAAGACGCAAACGCTAAAAAAGTAATTGTTCTTCACATTATCCATCCCCTTGAATTTAGTCTCCCACAGTTTGACGACCCGTTTGCTCTTGATGTTGCAGCAATCTACGCCCACATACCCGAAATAGAAAAAGCGATTTTAGACAGACACCAAGAGCAACTCCAACAGGTCAAGCACGAACTTGAAAAAGTCGGATATGAAGTGGAAACCGTAATGACAGTAGGAAATCCGAAAGAAGAAATTGTTAATACTGCGGAAGAGAAAAAAGTTAACGTGATAGTGATAGGCTATCACGGAAAAGGTCTCCTCGAAAGAATTTTGGAAATGGGAAGTACAACAAAAACCGTAATAAAAAAAGCCCAATGCCCGGTTTTAGTTGTTAAAAAGGAGGAACACAGATGAGGCAAATCAGAGATATCCGTCCCCTCAAATGGGAAGGAAATGCCTTAATGCTTATTGACCAGAGAAAACTTCCCCATAAAGAAGAATGGATTACCTGCAAAAACTACGAAGATGTTGCCAAAGCCATAGAAGATATGGTTATAAGAGGAGCACCGGCAATAGGTGTTACCGCTGCCTACGGCGTAACCTTAGGAGCAAAAGAACTGGCAATAAAAGCCAAAGACATAAACGAATTTAAAATGTTTGCCGAACTTGTTATAAACAGACTTGCAACTACAAGACCGACAGCAGTAAATCTATTCTGGGCATTAAAAAGAATGAAAAGCATCATAGATGCAGGAACAAGCATAGAGGACATTCTTCTTGCACTTGAAACAGAAGCAAAAAACATAGAGATTCAAGATATAGATAGAAACAAAAAAATAGGCATGTACGGGGCGGAAATTTTAGGGAACAAAGAAACTATCCTAACCCACTGCAACACCGGGGCTCTCGCAACAGCAGGTTTTGGAACGGCTCTTGGCGTTATAAGAGCAGCTTACCAGATGGAAAAGGAAATACTTGTTTATGTTGACGAAACAAGACCATACCTACAAGGAGCGAGGCTAACAGCATGGGAATTGGAGCAAGAAGGAATACCTTACTATCTCATAACCGATAATATGGCAGGATGGTTTACGGCCTTAGGAGAAATAACCTGCATGATTGTAGGAGCGGATAGAATAGCTATTAACGGTGATACCGCAAACAAAATCGGAACATATAATCTTTCCGTTCTTGCAAAAGAACACGGAATACCGTTTTACATAGCAGCTCCGTCATCAACCTTCGATTTCTCGATAAAAACAGGAACGGAAATCCCGATAGAAGACCGCTCTCCGGATGAGGTGGTTTACTGCCATTGCTCAGACTGCAGAATAGCTCCGGAAAACGCCCGGGTTAAAAATCCTGCTTTTGACGTAACCCCCCACGAAAGCATTACGGGAATAATCACCGAAAGAGGAGTAATTCAATCTCCAAACGAAAATAAAATTAAAAAATTCTTCGAACTGGAAGATTAAGTGATAGATTTTATAGAAGGAGAAGTAAAATTCAAGTATCCTGACGGTATAGGTGTAAGTTGCGGTGGAATGGGGATAAAAATCCTCATTCCAACCCAGTTTCTTGCCAAAGTTAAACCCGGTGCAAAAGTTTTTCTATTTATAAAACTATTACTACCTCAGGAAGGCTCTCCAACTGTTTACGGATTTGAAAAAGAAGAAGACCGAAAACTGTTTGAATTACTAATCAAAACACCGAAGGTAGGTTCTCGTACAGCTTTAAATATTTTATCCCATTTCAATAAAAAAGAACTTGAGCAGATAGTATCTTCAAAAGATATAAAAACCTTATCCACCGTCCCCGGGCTTGGAAAAAAATTATCAGAAAGACTAATTTTCGAGCTATCCAGAAAACTTAAAACAGAAGAAACAGGAAAAAATTTTGAAATTCTCGAAATTTTAGAAAATTTAGGATACCAAAGGAAAGAAATTATAAACGCTTTAAATAAACTGGAAACAGAAAATCTCCCTCTGGAAAAGATTGTAAAAAAACTGACCGGAATACTGTCCGGAGGAAAATTTGGAAGATAGATCTCCTTTAAGACCTCTATTGCTTAGAGATTTCACGGGTCAGAAAAAAGTAAAACGCCTCCTTGAAATTGCTCTTTCCTCTGCAAAAAGAAGGGAAGCCACTCTTGACCATATTCTATTTTACGGCCCTCCCGGCACGGGAAAAACAACACTTGCATCGATAATAGCCAATGAAATGGAAAAAAACGTTAAAATTGTATCGGCACCTCTGATAGAAAAGAAAGGGGACCTGGTCGCTCTAATAAACTCTCTCTTCGAAGGGGATATTCTGTTTATCGATGAAATCCACAGATTATCAAAACAGATTGAAGAAACTATCTATTCGGCTATGGAAGACTTCAGAATAGACATTGTTTCAGGAGGGGGCTTAAAGGCACGAAACTTCAGCATAAACCTTCCAAAATTTACGCTAATAGGAGCCACCACAAGACTCAATCTTCTTTCATCACCTTTTAGAACAAGATTTGGGATAACCTGTCGTCTTGAGCTTTACAGCGTAGAAGAGCTTATAGAAATAGCAAAAAGAAACACATCAAAACTTAATATAAACCTTAGTGAAGAAGCCCTTTTTGAAATTGCAAAATGTTCCCGGGGAACACCAAGGATTTTAAATCAGCTTTTAAAAAGGGTAAGAGATTATGCGGTTGTTCATAACTGGAAAATTGTTGACCGTGAAAAGGCCCTTCATATCTTGAGAGAATTGGGAATAGACGAAAACGGACTTGATATTATGGATAGGAAAATTCTACAAACAATAACAAATGTCTTTAAAGGAGGGCCTGTTGGACTTAATGCCCTGTCTCTATCTCTTAATGAAGATAAGGATACGATAGAAAATGTTCATGAACCTTACCTTGTAAAGCTTGGATTCATAA
>Ga0256840_1004166_pt1 | contig 11041 bp, 6 predicted proteins | sample 355202metaG_FD_185969 | JGI IMG/M metagenome (GOLD analysis project Ga0256840, IMG submission 185969) | Hydrothermal vent microbial communities from Mid Atlantic Ridge, Atlantic Ocean - 355-202 | ecosystem: Environmental > Aquatic > Marine > Hydrothermal vents | place: Atlantic Ocean: Mid...
TGTCTTCTCGATTGAGTGCAACATAGGCTTCAATCTCGGCTTCATTTAATGCCGCTAAGTTATCACCTGAAAGATAGCCATTGTCGAGACTCATCTTGTCTGCTTGTTGTCCTGTGGTGGCTTCAATACAGACCATCAGCAAAAACCTGACACCGATACGACCAGGTAGAAGTTTTGAGCGTGAGAAAATACGCTGTAGACGACTTATGTGCAGGAAAGGTTACAGGTATGCTTAGTGATATCAATTGCTTATGCTTATTTCAATGACATTGCCCCCCCCTGTTTTTGTATTTTTTATAACACAGAGAACCACAGAGTATTTAATCGTGTCTAGGTTTGATAGATTTTATGCCACTACCTCATGTAAAAATATTCTGTAGCTATGCTGCTGTGTGTATGTTACGTACATTAACGGAACAAATTGTTATCTATTAATTGATTAAATCTTCTAAACTGCTACCTTTTTCGATTAGCTCATCTGGCAAACTGCTGGGTAGTATTTTTTTACCGCCCTGTGTTTGCCAACGATAAATTACATGAAATTGCTCAACGGGTGGTTTTTTTCTAAGCATCTTGTCAAGTAAGTTTGCCCCATATTTCTCTTCCGCAAACTGACAGGCTTTAAACCAAGCCATATCATAACCAAGAGTTTTTATATTAAATGTTTTTAAAAAACGCTCGTTGTTACTAGAACCAGCTACAACAAAAGCAGGAGTAAAATAACGCTTAACTTTACCTGCAACCATTCGCTTGCCATTAGAAATAAATTTCATTTTTATACCAGCAACTCCTGTTACATAAGGAGAGTTGCTTACACGTTCTTTTCTTTCTCGTTTTCTTGTATCTTTATGTAATTGTTGCTCAAAACGCCATAATCTATCAAGCTCTTCGGCTTCCTTGGGTTTTTCTGTTGTGTTTTTATACCACTTTTGTCGTAGTTTACCATTTACACAAACAGCAACTCGATAGCCTACATAGTTTTTTGGGGTTTTTTGTGTGCCGTCGTAATGATAGATTGCCATATCTTACCTCTCTTCAAATTCTTGATATTCCCTTGTTGCTTCACCTGTAAATAGTTGGCGGGGTCGTCCAATTTTTGTTTGTGGGTCTGCCATCATTTCATTCCATTGTGCGACCCAGCCAACGCTTCGTCCTACTGCAAATAGTACGGTAAACATATTAAGCGGGATTCCCATACCAAGGAAGATGATACCTGAGTAGAAATCTACATTGGGGTAGAGGTTGCGTGAGACGAAGTAGTCATCTTCGCGGGCAATTTTCTCTAGTTCCATTGCGGTATCCAGCAATTTCTGATGTTTAGGGTCTGTGCATTGACCGCTCTCTAGCATTTGATGGCAAATCTTGCGGATAATTTTTGCGCGTGGGTCATAGTTTTTATAGACACGGTGACCAAATCCCATTAGGCGGAAGCGATCCTTTTTGTCTTTGGCTCGATCTATGAAATCAGAAAGTGGTTTGCCTGAGTCATTGATTTCAGTGAGCATTCTGATGACGGCTTCATTCGCACCACCATGTGCTGGTCCCCAAAGTGATGCGATGCCTGAGGCTAATACAGCAAAAGGGTTGGCTTGTGAGCTTCCTGCTAGACGCACGGTGGAGGTCGAGGCATTTTGCTCATGATCTGCATGTAAAATTAGTATAATATCTAAAGCTTTTGCTAAGAGTGGATCAACTTTATACTTTTCGCAGGGTGTGGAAAACATCATGTGCAGAAAGTTTTCACTAAAATCTAAGGAGTTATCAGGATAAATAAAAGGCATTCCCATTGCGTAGCGATAACTCCAGGCAGCTATGGTGGGCATTTTGGCAATTAAGCGATGCGCAGCATTCATACGATCTTGTGGGTCATGTATATCTTCATCATCGTGATAGAACGCTGAAAGGGCTGCGACTACGCCGACCATTATTGCCATTGGGTGAGAGTCACGACGAAATCCGCTATAAAAACGAAGCAGTTGTTCATGTAACATGGTGTGATGTTTGATGTCGTATTCAAACTTTTCCATTTCGTCTTTTTTGGGCAAGTCTCCGTGCAATAGGAGGTAGCAGGTTTCTAAAAAAGTACTTTTTTCAGCAAGTTGCTCAATGGGATAACCACGATATTCCAACACACCTTTATCACCATCCAGATAAGTGATTTTACTCCAGCAACTTGCGGTTGACATAAAACCAGGGTCATAGGTGAAATAGCCCAATTGCTTGTATAAGCTAGTAACATCAATGGTCATAGGGCCGCAGGTTGGCTTGAGCAGATCAAGCTCTATTTGTTTTCCTGTTCTGTTATCTGTAATGGTTACTGTGTTTGTAGTAGCGTCTTTTTTAGACATTTCTCCTCCTAGTTTGAATTTCTTGTTATACCCATCCCCCCCCTATTTTTATAACTTTTTAAGGAAAGCCTGATTAAGTAAGTCAATAAATTACCGTGATTTGTCGGATTACGCTATCGCTAATCCGACCTACAAATGCACAGGTTTATCTGCTGCAGAAATATGTAAAAAAGGGGGGGGGATGGGTTAGCATTCAATCAAACTAAACTCTAGTTAAATTCAATAACAAGATCTCCCTGTTCTAATATTTCTCCTATTTCAAGATGAATTTTCTTGATTGTACCTGAGAATGGTGCGGTTATGGTTGATTCCATTTTCATGGCTTCAATCACAAATAACGGTGTATCCTTTTCAACTTTCTGTCCTTCTTTAACCATTAGAGCTGAAAGACGACCTAAAATTGGTGTGCCGACTTCATTCTCATCAACGGCTTTACGATTGACTTTTTGGGTTGAGATTGCTGAGTCATCTCTTATTGTTATACTCCGCGTTTGACCATTTAGATCAAAAGTGACGGTGCGAATACCACCTTTATCAGCTGGTGAACAATAAAGCATACGGATAATAATGACTTTGCCTTGACCTAGTTCGACTGTCACTTCTTCACGTTGTTTTAAGCCGTAAAAGAAGGCGCTGGTAGGTAATACAGAGACATTGCCAAACTTTTCATGGTGTTTGTAATAGTCCTCATAAACTTGTGGATACATCATATAAGAGAGAAAATCGAGCATGGTAACTTGCTCATCAAACTTTTCTTGAAATTTAACAAACTCCTTGTCGAAATCAATTGGCTCTAAGTGATCATTGGGGCGGTCAGTAAATGGCTTGTCATTTTTTAGCACTAATTGGCTCAGCTCACTTGGGAAGCCACCTTCTGTTTGCCCTAAATTACCCTTGAATAAATCATGCACAGACTCGGGGAATGCCAGTGTATCACCCTGTTCCATTACGTCTTTTTCGGTTAAATCATTGGAGGTCATAAAGATTGCCATATCACCAACCACTTTGGATGATGGTGTGACTTTAACGATATCACCAAACATTTTATTAACAATTGCGTAGTTTTCTTTGACCTCTTCAAATTTATGTTCCAATCCTAGTGCAATAGCCTGTGGGCGCAGGTTGGAGTATTGTCCTCCTGGTATTTCATGGTTATAAACTTCTGCTGTTCCTGCTTTTAAACCTGACTCGAAAGGGTAATAGACTTCACGTTTATCTTCCCAATAGTTTGCATATTGGTTTAAACAATCCAGATCAAATTTTTGCTCGCGTGGCTGTCCTTGCATTACTGCAATTAAGGAGTTCAAATTAGGTTGCGAGGTCAAGCCAGACATGGAACTTAAACAGGCATCAACAATATCAACATCTTTTTCGATGGCTTTGAGCAGGGTAGCAGATTGCATGGATGAGGTATCATGCGTGTGCAAATGAATCGGCAAATCAACGGCTTCTTTTAAAGCGGGGATTAGCATTTCAGCGGCATAGGGTTTGAGTAGACCGGCCATATCTTTCAATGCAAGAGTATGCGCACCTGCATCTTCAAGTTGCTTGGCTAAATCTAAATAGTATTGCAGATTAAATTTATTGCTTTTATCGGTATTGAGCACATCACCTGTATAACAAATTGTGGCTTCTGCTAGACCACCTGTTTGCTCACGCACGACTTGAATAGATTTTCGCATCCCTTCTATCCAGTTGAGCGAATCAAAAATACGGAAAACATCAATGCCGTTTTCCCATGATTCAATAATAAATTTTTCAATCAGATTATCGGGGTAAGCTTTATAACCTACTGCATTAGAGCCTCTGAATAGCATCTGAAACAAAATATTAGGAATCGCTTCTCGCAATAATTGTAATCGCTTCCACGGGCATTCATGCAAAAAGCGCATAGAAACATCAAAAGTTGCACCACCCCACATTTCAAGTGAAAATAATTGAGAATGGTTTTTAGCAAAACCTTCAGCAATTTTTAACATATCTTTGGTACGCACACGAGTTGCCAACAAAGATTGATGTGCGTCACGCAAGGTTGTGTCGGTATATAAAATATGGTCTTGATCTTTTATCCACTGCACAAAGCCATCTGCACCTAATTTATCCAGCAGGTTTTTAGTGCCTTCAGGATAGCCACTGAGCTTATCAAAAGTTGGAATAACAGGCGTTCTAAAGTGCTTATCAGGGTCAAAATTCTTAACATCAGGGTTGCCATTAACGATGACTTTGGCAAGGTAACGTAGTGTTTTTGTACCACGATCTTGATGTGTTGAAACATCATATAATTCAGGATGACTTTCGAGGAAGGTGACCTTGACCTCTCCTGCCTTAAAGGTAGGGTGCTCCAGTACATTCAGCAAAAAGTTAATATTGGTTTTAACACCACGGATTCTAAACTCACGCAAGGCACGGTGAGCGCGTTGAATAGCCCCCTCAAGTGTGCGCCCAGAAGCAGAGATTTTAACCAGCATGGAATCATAAAAAGGTGAGATTTTAGCACCCACATAAGCCCCACCAACATCAAGACGAATTCCAAAACCACCCGCGCTTCGATAAGCAATAATCGTACCAAAGTCTGGCTTAAAGTTTTCTGTTGGGTCTTCTGTAGTGATGCGACATTGCACCGCAAAACCACGGATTGAAATATCAGCCTGTGATTGAATGCTGATTTCAGGATCAGAAAGCTTGCAACCATTGGCGATATGAATCTGGCTACGAACAATATCAATACCAGTAATTTCTTCGGTGATGGTGTGCTCAACCTGTACACGTGGATTGACCTCGATGAAATAAATATTTTCATCACTATCTACCAGAAATTCAACCGTTCCTGCATTGCTATAATTCACATGCTTAGTGATTTTTAATGCATATTCATAGAGTTTATCGCGTGTTTCTTGTTTTAAGGTGGCACTAGGGGCAACCTCGATAACTTTTTGGAAGCGTCTTTGCACAGAGCAATCTCGCTCATATAAATGCACTAAGTTGCCATAGTTATCGCCTAAAATTTGCACTTCAATATGTTTGGGTGAGTCTAAGTATTTTTCTAAGAATACTGTGTCATCACCAAATGCCTTGGCAGCTTCATTACGTGCATCGGTGTAGGCGGTGGCAAGCTCATCAGCTTCACGGATAATACGCATCCCACGACCACCGCCACCAGAGGCAGCTTTAATCATCATTGGAAAACCAATTCTTTGCGCTTCACGCTCAGCAATTTCCAGGCTATCTAAAGGTTCTTTACTATCAGGGATAACGGGGATGCCTGCATCAATGGCATTTTGTTTCGCCTGAACCTTGTCGCCTAATTGCTCCATTACCTCAGGCGCAGGGCCTACAAAAATTATTCCCTCTTCACGACAACGACGTGCAAACTGCACATTTTCAGAGAGAAAACCATAGCCTGGGTGAATTGCATCGACTGCGTGTAACTTAGCAGTTTCAATCAGCTCTTCAATATCCAGATAGGGTTTTAATGGTTCATCTTCTGTACCTATCTGATAAGCTTCATCGGCTTTGTACCGATGTGGTGAAAAGCGATCTTCATGGGTATAAACAGAAACGGTCGTAAAATTGAGTTCAGAGGCCGCACGCAAAATGCGAATGGCGATTTCACCTCGATTAGCTATTAAAATTTTATTAATTTTCTTAGGCATTTGTTTGATATTCACATTAGACATAGGTTTTTATATTGATAAAGGGTAGGAAAGAAAAGGGTATATTGATAATAAGTAGATTAAATCATTAGTATTAAATACTCAGTGCTTCAAGGTTGTTGCTTACGATAATATACCCATCCCCCCCTTTTTTTTCATCTTTTTTCTTTTACCTGAATCCGTGGGGCTAATGCGGATATGAGAGATAAAGCTTACAAATACTAAACAACCACCAGTTTAAAGCTGGTGGTTGTATTAGTATTTCCTGAATCCGTGAGGCTACTACGGCATGGTGAACTCAATTATGCAGAGCTTTTTAATTCCACTGTGAAACCAATATCTTATTCCTCATATCCGCATTAGCCTCACGGATTTAGGTATTTGTAAGCTCTTTAGGACTTTTTTCTAATGGGTGGCGCAATTAGTATAGATTTATTATTGCGCCTCCCTCTAAATATTACTTAATTTTTTCAACCCAACGGTTAGCAATTGTTTTGGCCGCATCACGACCACCAAAACCAAAGGCTAAAGCGAGTGCAACAGCGACAGATGCTAGAGTAAATCCAAACGCCATATTTACTATATTATCTGCTAGCCCCATTGCCTTTAACCCCATTGCTAAAACCAAGCCAAGTATGGCGATACGTGCAATATTTGCCAGCCCTGTACTTGCGTGTTCACTCAATTTGTTATATGCGATTGTGCTAAGGAAGTAACCTATTATCAGAATTATTCCACCAATGAGTATCCCACCGCCAAACTCTAGTATCTTGGCAAATATATTTGAGATAATGCCAATACCAAGCGTGTTTACTGCGGCTGTTGCAGCTGTAAGCATTGAGAAAAACATAATAGCACCATTGATAAGCTTAGTCGGTGTCATTGAATTATTAGTCATACTGGCAATGCCTAGTTTCTCTGGCATTTGATCTAGTTCGATTCCTTCAAAAATACCCGCTAAAATTGAAATAACAAATTTGGCAACATAATAAGTAACACCAAGAATAATAGCTGCTCCTATAATATTGGGTATTGCTGCCATGAGTTTGTTCAACATATCCGATGCAGGTTCAGTAATGGCAGGGATATTCAAAACACCCAATGCGGTAACGGCTATTGGAATAAGAATTGCGGCAAAAATAAAGGCACTACCAATTTTAGAAACCTTGATATTATCATTGCCTGTTTTATCTGCTATTTGCCTGTCTACCTTGTTTAGAGCAACGCCTACAAGCTCAGAAACAATTTTGGATATAATCCAACCCGCATAGCCTATTACACCCGCACCAATAATATTGGGTATTGCCGCAAGGAATTTATTTAACATTTCTTTTAGGGGTGCTAATACATCTGTTAAACCAAAGTATTGAAGTACCGTCATTAAGACAAAAATGGTTAAAAGTGCTTTTATTAGTGATGCTATAGGGCTTGCTAAGTTATTTTTTTCTAAGAAGCTCACTCGATTGAGCATTTTTCTAAATATGGCGGATACAAATTTGACAATGATCAGCCCGACAACAAGAATAAGTAACCCTATTAGTGCTTGACCCAGTTTACCTGAGCCTAAAGTGCCCATTGCATTTGTGACGGAAGACATAAATCCTTGCATAGCTTAACTCCTAGATATATTACGATCTTAATAAATTCCTGAATCTGTATGATTTATGCAGATTTAGGAAACTTTTACAGTAGTACAGTAGTAAGGCATAGATAAATAATAAAACCACTCACATAACGAGGATTTCTATTTTTGATCAAATTAGCTCAAGGCGCATAGCATTTTACATTCCACGCAATGATTTGAGATAGTTTGAGCAGAAGCAAAAATCCTGCGTAAAGAACTCACAAGTAATAATTAGTCGTTTTATTATTGCGCCACCCCTAAGTTTACTGTAATAAAATTTCAATTCTGCGATTCTTCTTGCGCCCTTTCTCAGTATTATTACTAGCAACTGGAAAACCATCTCCCATACCAAGTACACGAATTCGCTCAGTATCAATACCTAAAGTACCTAAGGCTAAACCCATTGAATTCGCGCGCATTAAGGATAATTGAAAGTTATCTGTGGGTGCGCCTCGGTTATCGGTATGTCCGCGCAATAGAATATTTATTTTGGGGAAAGCATTCATTAAAGCCGCTGTCACACGAATTTGCCGATCTGACTTAGCATTTATTTTTGTGGAGCCTGTATCAAAATAAATTTGATCAAAAGTCAGAGGTTTATTTAGCTCTCCATTTTGAAATAGCTGTTGCAAGTCGCCTTCAAAGCCATCAGCAGAAATTTTAATAGGTGTACCATCAGGAAGAGAATAGGTCGGAACAACTTCCTTGTTTTCGGGTTGGCTTTCAGTTTTTTCTTCAGGCTCACTTAGATTATTTGCAAGCTTTGCAACCGTAGTAGCTTCAGTAACCTTATTATTATCAACATCAACCGAAGTTTCTTCTGATTTTTCGGGCAAGCTGTCAACAACTTCAGTAGTTTTGGTATTATCAGTAGGGAGTGGCTTATTTAATTCTTTTTGCTCTTGAGTTACTGATGATATATTTGTATCGAGTTTACCGTCAAGACCATTATTAACAGCCATATCAGCAGAGGCAAAAGTAGCTGTACTTTCCTCTATATTTGTTTCAGGAGGAACCACCTCAGAAGTAGCAGATAAGTTAGCATCAGGAGATTTAGCTTCAAGAGCTGGTGCTTTAGAAGGCATACTCGCATTCGCTGAAGTGGCTCCGACTACTTGAGTTAATGGAAGACCTTTTCGGGGTGTTTTGTGATCAGCACTGGTATTTTCAGCAACTAAAGGGATTGAGGTTTTGATAGAGTTATTTTGGAAACTATTGTTAAAATTCCCACTAAGAAACCAATATAATAAGCCAAACAATATAATGACAGTTCCTGCAATGAGGTACTCATGCGTAACACTAATATCCTCATCATTTGATATCTGATCCGACATATTTATCTTCCATGATTAATTGAGTGGATTTTTCTGCTTAATAATTTACCATATTTTAATAGTAAAGGTAAAGAGAGATTGTTAAATATTAGATAGTTATTAAATAGTTATTAGCAAGCTCTTTTCTAAAACCTGAATCCGTGAGTCCAATGCGGATTCAGGTAAAATGCATATACCAAGTGTAATCCCAAAGATTTTACAATCAAGTAGAGGGTTACAGTAATATACCCATCCCCCTCCTTTTTTTCATATTTTTATTATTGTGTTGCCCTGATTATTTTTTATTTGTGATAAGTGGCGAATAGTTTACTATTCTTGTAGGATAATCGGGCTATTTTAAATCAGAGGAAAACTATGCCAACACAAGCAAGTATTAAATTTTCAGGTCTATTCTCTTCATCAATCTCTTCGTCAATATGCTCATCAAGACTAACACCTTCAACTATCACTTCCTACTCACTTCTATCTTGTTCGCTATTAATATTATCTTCTACTGCTTATTCAGCAGGTTTTGCTTTAATTGAGAATTCAGCATCGGGTATGGGTAAAGCCTATGCGGGTGCGGCGGCAGTTGCAGAAGATGCGTCTACGGTGTGGTTCAATCCAGCAGGAATGACTTATCTCAGTGAGAATCTAGGTGGAAAATCACAAATAAGCAACGCACTTAATATTGTTGTTGCAGGCACTGACTTTAAGGATAAAGGCTCAGCACCACCTGCCTCGCTGGGTAGTGCAGTTATTGATGGCAAGAGAACAGTTAATGGCACTGTTGTCTTGCCAATACCTGGTTTGTATTATATGCGCCCTATTAATGACAAATTAAACTTTGGTCTTTCCATTAACGGACCATTTGGCTCTAAAACAGAATATGATGAAGACTGGATTGGTCGCTATCAAGCAACTAAAACAGACATGAAAACTTTTAATATTAACCCCTCACTATCTTGGAAGGCGAATGACAAATTAAGCCTTGGTGCTGGCATTAGCGCACAATATATTGATGTTAAACTAGGCAAATCTTATGATACTGCCGCTGCTTGTCGTAAAGTTGCATTACAAAGCGGCTCAACTGCAATACTGGATTATTGTAATGCAAGATATCCAAAAGCTGCTCAGTATAAAAAAGATGGTCAGGCATTAGTATCAGGAGATGATATTTCTTTTGGCTTTAATCTTGGCTTACTTTATCAACCCAGTGACCTTACCCGAGTTGGTTTTACCTATCGCTCACAAATAAAACATAATCTTGAAGGTAAGGCAACCTATCAAAATCATGCTGATCTTGTGCCTATTGTTGCTCAATTGGAAAGTTTGGGAATTAATACATTTACAAACAAGGGAATAGAAGCGGCAGTAGATTTACCTGAATCTATTTCATTGTCTTTAGTGCATAAGTTAAGCAATCGACTAGAGCTTATGGGTGATGTTACATGGACAGGCTGGAGCTCATTTAAGGAGTTACGCATTACAGAGGCAGACACTGGAGCTGAAGTAACTAATGTGCCTGAAAAATGGAAGGATGTTACCCGTGTATCTCTGGGAGCAAATTATAAATATAACGATAAACTAACACTTAGAACAGGTGTTGCCTTGGATCAAGAACCTATTTTATCTCCCAGATACCGTACACCAAGAATTCCTGGCAATGATAGAACGTGGCTATCCTTTGGTGCAGGTTACAAAATGAATAAAAAATTGAGTCTGGATTTTGGCTATTCACATCTATTCCTTGATAAAACAGCAATAGACAACCCAGGGGAAAGTGGCTATTCAGTTAAGGGTATTTATGATAGTCAGGTTGATATTGTTAGCGCCCAGATCAACTACACATTTTAAGGAGAACATAAATGAGACATTATAACAACCGCACGACAACTCCGCTTTCTGTAGCTGTTGCACCTATTAAAACTATTACAACAACTGCATTGCTCTCAATATCTGTGCTTCTTACAGCCTGTGGTGGTTCAGACTATGATTTTAATAAAGAAACAACTCCGCCTATAACAGCGGCTTTACCACATGGCCCCATATTTGACCCAGCTAATAGCAAAATCCCATCAACCAATGATTTATTATTTAAAG
>Ga0256840_1004167_pt1 | contig 11035 bp, 7 predicted proteins | sample 355202metaG_FD_185969 | JGI IMG/M metagenome (GOLD analysis project Ga0256840, IMG submission 185969) | Hydrothermal vent microbial communities from Mid Atlantic Ridge, Atlantic Ocean - 355-202 | ecosystem: Environmental > Aquatic > Marine > Hydrothermal vents | place: Atlantic Ocean: Mid...
TTTAGTGCATATTTTTATTGTTTTTATTTTCGTACTCTTTATATATGGTGCATTCTCCACCATGTTTCACTCTACAGAGATGGTTGGAGAAATTGGTAAAACTTATGGAGAGAGTAATCTTAGGTTGTTTGGTTATCTTGCCTATATTAATTTACTTATTTTAATTTATCCTCTTTATTCGATATATAAAGAGAAGAAACTATTAAAAGATATTGAGTTTTATGTCGGCTGGATACTTCTTTTAATATCTTTAATTTTATTACAAGTCTTGGTTGTAAACATATACAGTAGTGGTAGTATAGGGTTAAGTATTTACGACATGTTGTACCCCTTTATAGGAAAAGCTGGGCTTTGGTTGGTTTGGTTGTTCTCTACTTTGGTTGCTTTTATTTTGATTTTAGATGAAGTTCCTAATTTTAAGTCTGTACATGGAACGTTTATAAAGTATAAAAATATTTTTATGGAAAAGGGAAAACTACTCTTTGCTAATATAAACAATCCATTTTTTGATAAAAAAAGTACGGAGAGCATGACAACTATTGTGGCACAAAGAAGGGTACGAAAAAAGGCAGAGTCTCAGACTGTTCAACAAAAAACTCCTCGAAAAATTGTACATAAGAAAAAAAGTCCCCCTAAAAAGAGAGTCAATAGAGTTGAAGAAGAGAATTTACTTGAAGAACGTTCTTTGGAAGATATTGCAAATATTACTTCTGCTCTTCCTTCCATTAAAAAGAAAAAGATTCTAAAACAAAAAGAGATGAAAGTAGAAAAACATGTTGCTGATAAGCCAATTCCAGTAGATAATCATATTGATGATATAGAAGAAGAGGAGTATCACAATGAGATACTAGAAGAGAGCAGCTCTTCTTTAAATATTATTGAGGAGTTGGATCAAAATCGTCAACTTATGGATGAGATAGAAAAAGGGATTTTAGAAGAACCAGAAGATTTTCTTCTACCATCATTAGATTTCTTAGCAGAAGCACCAACTGAAAAAAGAAAAATCAACGAAGCTGAAATAGATAGAAAAGTACATGAGCTTTTAGAAAAACTTGGTCAATTTAAAATTACAGGTGAAGTGATGGATATTTATTCTGGTCCTTTGGTTACTACTTTTGAGTTTAAACCAGCTCCAAATGTAAAGGTTTCTAAAATTCTTTCTCTTCAAGATGATTTGGCCATGGCACTACGTGCTGAGACCATTCGTATACAAGCACCGATTCCGGGACGAGATGTGATAGGGATAGAGATTCCTAATGAAAGCTTTGATACTATCTATCTACGTGACATTTTAGAGAGTGAGCTTTTTACAACGGCAAAATCCCCATTAACCATGGCGATGGGAAAAGATATTGTCGGAAATCCATTTGTAACCGATTTGAAAAAGTTACCTCATTTATTGATTGCTGGTACGACAGGTTCAGGTAAATCGGTAGGAATTAATGCAATGATTCTTTCCCTCCTTTATAGAAATGACCCTGATAGTTTAAAGTTGATGTTGATTGACCCTAAGATGTTGGAGTTTTCTATTTATAATGATATCCCTCATCTTATCACTCCTGTTATTACGGATGCTGTAAAAGCTATTGCAGCTTTATCCAATATGGTAGGAGAGATGGAGCGACGTTATAAACTGATGGCTGAGAGTCGAACTAAAAATATAGACAACTATAATGAAAAGATGAAAAAGAGGGGTGGAGAAGAGATGCCTTTCATTGTTATTGTGATTGATGAATTGGCTGACCTTATGATGAATGGTGGTAAAGATGTTGAGTACTCCATTGCTCGTCTTGCTCAAATGGCAAGAGCCTCTGGTATTCATCTTATTGTCGCAACACAAAGACCAAGTGTTGATGTTGTTACAGGACTTATTAAAGCCAACCTTCCGTCAAGGCTCTCTTATAGAGTGGGACAAAGAATTGACTCTAAAGTTATTTTAGATGCTTTAGGAGCAGATAATTTACTCGGTAAAGGTGATGCCTTGTTTACACCTCCTGGAACCAATGGTTTGGTGAGAATCCATGCTCCTTGGAACTCAGAAGAGGAGATAGAAGAGATAGTGGAGTTTTTAAAAGAGCAACGCGCTCCTGAATATGATGACCGTTATCTTGTTAAAGAGGAAGGCAGTTCTTTAAGTGGTGTGGGTGTGGTTGGTGACCTTGATGAGCTTTATGAAGATGCTAAAAAAATTATCTTGACTGATGAAAAGACTTCCATATCTTATTTACAAAGAAAGCTTCAAATCGGATATAACCGTTCAGCAAATATCATCGAACAGCTTCAAGAAATGGGAGTGTTGTCTGTACCCAATAATAAAGGGCAAAGAGAGATACTCCTTTAAGCTTGTAACCGAACTACACATTAAAAACAACGATTAGTAAGATAGTGTTGTTTACAGTAACATTATAACGCCTATTAGTATAGAATATGTCAAATTTATTTTAACTAATAGGAGACTATATGTCATTACTAGCAGATTATAGAAAACACACAGAAGAACGTGCAGCACTTGGTGTACCACCTTTGGCACTTACAGCTGATCAGGTAGCTGATTTAGTTGAATTACTTAAAGCCTCTCCAGTAGCAGATGCAGACTACGCAATGGAGCTTTTTACACAAAAAGTACCTGCTGGTGTTGATGATGCAGCTTATGTTAAAGCAGCTTTTTTAAATGACATTGTTCAAGGTAATGTTACTTGTGATACCATTAATGCAGTAGAAGCAACAGAAATCTTAGGTTCAATGCTTGGTGGATTTAATGTTGCTCCTCTTGTAGATGCACTTACATCATCTGATACAGCAGTGGCAGAGTCAGCAGCTTCACAGCTTAAAAATACACTTCTTGTTTATGACTCATTTAATGATGTTAAAGCACTTATGGACGGTGGAAACGCTTTGGCTAAAGAGATTGTTGAGTCTTGGGCAAATGCAGAGTGGTTCTTTAACAAACCAGCGATGGAAAAAGAGATTACTGTAACGGTATATAAAATTCCTGGTGAAACCAATACAGATGACCTCTCTCCTGCGTCTGAAGCATTTACAAGAGCCGATGTTCCACTTCATGCGAACTCTTTCTTGATTAACAGAATGGATAATCCATTAGATACAATGATAGAGCTTAAGAAAAAGGGTCACTCTTTAGCATATGTTGGAGATGTTGTGGGTACGGGTTCAAGTAGAAAGTCTGGTATTAACTCGGTTCAGTGGCACATGGGTAGAGATATTCCAAATATCCCAGGTAAAAGAACAGGTGGTATTGTTCTTGGAGATATTATTGCTCCAATTTTCTTTAACACAGCAGAAGATAGTGGATGTATTCCTATTCAAGCACCCGTAGGTAAGCTAGAGACTGGTGATGTTATTACTGTTAAACCTTTTGATGGTGTAATAGAGAGAGATGGAGAGGTGGTATCTGAGTTTAAAATAGAACCAAACACACTTCCTGATGAGATGAGAGCAGGTGGGCGTGTTCCACTTATTATTGGTAAAGGTCTTACAGCAAAAGCAAGAGAGGCGTTAGGTATGGACGCTGGAGATATTTTCATGACTCCTGATATTCCTGCTGATAATGGTAAAGGGTTTACTCTTGCTCAAAAAATGATTGGTAAAGCGTGTGGTATCGAAGGTGTTAAACCTGGTACATACTGTGAACCAATCGCAACAACGGTTGGTTCTCAAGATACAACAGGACCAATGACAAGAGATGAGGTTAAAGATTTAGCAGCATTGAACTTTGGTGCAGACATGGTGATGCAATCATTCTGTCATACAGCTGCTTACCCAAAACCTGCAGACATTGACCTACAGCACACACTTCCACAGTTTTGGACGGAGAGAAAAGGTTTCATTCTTAGACCAGGCGATGGTGTTATTCACTCTTGGTTAAACAGACTATGTCTTCCTGATACAGTAGGAACAGGTGCAGATAGCCACACAAGATTCCCAATAGGTATCTCGTTTCCTGCTGGTTCTGGTCTTGTTGCATTCGCAGGTGTTACAGGTATGTTACCACTTACCATGCCTGAATCTGTTCTTGTAAGATTTTCTGGAGAGATGCAACCTGGAATCACACTTAGAGACATGGTAAATGCCATTCCTCATCAAGCAATCAAAGATGGTCTTTTAACCGTTGCAAAAGCAGGTAAGAAAAATATCTTCTCAGGACGCGTTCTTGAAATAGAAGGTTTAGAGCAACTTAAGTGTGAACAAGCATTTGAGCTGAGTGATGCAAGTGCAGAGCGTTCAGCTGCTGCTTGTACTGTTTATCTTGACAAAGAGCCTATCATCGAGTACCTAGAGTCAAATATTGTTCTAATTGAAGAGCTTATTAATCAAGGGTATGAAGATGCCAATACACTTCAAAGAAGAGCCGATAAGATGAGAGAGTGGATTAAAAATCCAGAGCTTTTAAAAGCTGATTCTGATGCAGAGTACGCAGCTGTTATCGAGATTGACATGAACAAAATAACAGAGCCAATCTTAGCGTGTCCAAATGATCCAGATGATGTTAAAACATTAACAGAGATTCATGAAGCAGGTTTAAGAACAGAGATTGATGAGGTATTTGTTGGTTCATGTATGACAAACATTGGTCTTTTCCGTGCAAATGCAGAGGTTCTTAGAGGTGAAGGTGCTGTTAAATCTAAACTATGGATCTGTCCTCCAACCAAAATGGATGAGAAGACACTTCAAGAAGAGGGGTACTACTCTGTATTTGGTATGGCAGGAGCAAGAACAGAAATTCCAGGTTGTTCTCTATGTATGGGTAATCAAGCAGCTGTTGCACAAGATGCATGGGTGTTCTCTACATCTACAAGAAACTTCGACAACAGACTTGGAAAAGGTTCACAAGTTTACCTTGGTTCAGCAGAACTAGCAGCCGTGGTTGCACTTAAAGGTAAGTTGCCAACTGCTACTGAGTATCTTGAAATCGTTGCTGATAAAATCAAACCTGAAATGACAGATGAGATTTATAAGTATCTTAACTTCAATAAAGTCTCTAAAGACGAATTAGAAGCGATGGTTGGGTAGTTAAATACTCATCGTTTTGTAGCAGTTCTTTTAGGACTGCTATTTTTCTACATATCCAAAGGGCTAATAACTTTTTTAATATTACGACCCAAGGTTTTTTCATGAATATGGTGTCTGCGTATTATTCCACTTCTAGGGTCTTTAGCAACTTTTTTCATAGGAAAAAGAAACTGCCACTTGGTCTCAAACTTGGCATTCGGATATTTTCTCTCTAAAGCATAAGGCATATAGACAGTTCCATAACCATCAGCTATATCTTTCTTGTGAATCTCATCAACTTTTGTAACTTGAACTCTCAATTGCTCTTTTATTTTTTGTGGCAGAGGAACAGTTCTATCTTTTAAACTTTTGCTATCCCAAATGGTAACTTTATCAAATCCAAAGTCTATATCTTTGACTCTGATATTTAAAGCTTCACTCATGCGTAATCCACACCCATGGCTCGAAGTGCTTGGATATTCCACTCTCTCATATCAAGACCCAAAACCTCTCTATACAAAAATAGAATCGCAGAAAAAGCTTGATTTTGAGTAGTGGGTGAAACTTTTTGTTCTACTGCCAAAAAAGTTAAAAACTGCTCTATCTCCATCTTTCCCATCTCTATTGGATGGCGTTTGTTATGAAAAAAATATAGCGTTTTATCCACCCCCACATAGGACTGTTCTGTTTTTATACTGTAGTGTCTAAACCGTATCTTATCTCGTACAATATCCAATAACTTTTTCTTTTTTTGCATAACCATCTCCTTATAAAATAGCAGGACATTTTGTCCTTTTATCCCTTATTTAGACAAATCTCTTAAAAAGGACATAAACGATTATCATCTCTTGATATCTTATTATTTAAGGGTATTGGGTATATAATGTCCTCTAATAAATAGTTAGGTTAAAAAGAGATATTAAATATGACTAAAGAATTAAAAGAATCATGGATAGAAATTAATGGCTGGCTTGAAAGAAACGCGCCCAAAATTAAGCAAGCTCTAAATCCACCTGCAACCAAAAGTGATCTAAATAAACTTGAAGAAATAATTGAAGCTCCTCTTCCTGAAGATTTAGTCTCTCTATACTCTATTCATAATGGAACTAATGCTTTAGAGATGGCAAATTTTATATATGGAATTCCTTTTTTACCTATTGAGGATACAATAAGGGAAATAGAAAATAATAACTCTCTAGAAGTTGAGAAACTTATTTATGCTGATAAAGGCATTAATAAAGAATATCTTTTTAGTCAGTTTAGAATACCCATCGGATCTGATTCCGGTACATGCTTATTGTGCGTTGATTTAAAGCCAATAGAAGGTGGGAAAATAGGACAAGTTATTCTTCTTGATTATGAAAAAAATATTGCACTTAGTATCTCAAAGTCTATTAAGGAAATGTATAGCTTGTTTGCCAAAAATCTAAATGAAGGTGAATATACTTTATCTGAGGATGCATTGGAAGATGGAGTAGAATGGTTAGAGCCATCAAAGGAATTTGATATTATTAATTGGCATAATACCACTCGTTGGGGCAGTCTTAATAAATAAAAACCTAACAAATTGCTCAAAAATGGACAGGCTTACTCAGGGCTTCTTTTTACGTTTTGTAGCTTCGGTCAGTTTGTGCAATATTGGCGTTTTTAGTTTCAAATTGCCTGCCTTTTAGCAAGGCGTTAAAAGCTGACCCTGATGCAGAGTACGCAGCTGTTATCGAGATTGACATAAACAAATGAGGAGTATTTGGAAATCGTTGCTGATAAAATTAAACCAGAGATGACGGATGAGATTTATAAATATCTTAACTTCAATCAAGTTTCTAAAGAAGAGTTAGAAGCGATGGTTGGACAAGGAGTCTCTCCTTCTTAACCCTAAGGTGCGTGTTTATTCACGTACCTTATTTAATTACCTGTTAGAATTATCGATAATAAATAGTTGATTTTCGATATAATAATTTTTCAATTATTATTAGGGGATTAATACAATGAACTTCCACAAAATTAAACTGGCAACCTATGCACTTTTTTTAACCAACTACTATGGTTTTAGATTAAAAAAAATAGCTGAACCCCTTGAAAAAAAGCGTGTTAGGCTTGAATACGCTCAAAGACTTCTAAAAAAACTCAAAATATCTGTTGAAGTTAAAAATAGAGAAAAATTGATTGATGATAAGCAATATTTATTAATATCAAATCATCGTGGTATTATTGATCCATTAATTGTAGAGTTGGCGTTAGAAAAGAGCAATATTTTTGGTTTATGGATCTCCAAAAAAGAGCTCTATAACTCTCCATTTTTTGGAGTATTTGTTCGTAATGGTGGAGCAGTTTTGTTAGACAGAGAAAAGAGTCAAATGGGTGGTTTTTTTTCAGATGTAAAGGTAGAAGTGAAAAAAGGAAGTTCTATTTTTATCTTTCCAGAAGGAACACGTAATAAAAGTGAAGAGTCACTTATAGAGTTTAAAGAGGGTTTTAGGATTATTGCTTTGAAAAATAGATTGCCAATTTTACCTGTCTACATAAGAACACATACAGATAAAGCCTTGGGAACATCACTTAATAAAAAAAATGTAGAACAGACCATAAGCATAGAAATAGGTGATGAGATAGACTATAAAGATAAGAGAAACATTCAAGAACTTTATAAAGAGATGTTCAATATTTAGATATAACCCCTCATTTATCAATATTTAGATAAAATCGCGTCATTAATAATAGACTTATTGTAAAACTAGGAAGGGATGGCTACAGCCTCACCATGTTCGGGACTAAAGTCTCCGATTCCAAATAAGTTTTGCAAGAAAGCTAATAGACTAGGACAATGCGATTATGACAAAACCACTTCTTATAGAAATCGGTGTAGAAGAGTTACCAGCTATACCACTACTAAAAATTGTAAAAAACATAGAAAAATCATGGAAAGATATTTTAACTGAGTATCGTTTAGGGAATGATTTTGAATTTATCTATACACCACGTCGTTTGGTGATTAAGCAGCAAATTGCAATAAAACAAGAAGATAGCACCAACGAGTTCTTTGGACCACCAATGATGGCTGCCAAAAGAGATGGTGTTATTACCAAAGCAGGTGAGGGTTTTGCACGTAAGTGTGGTGTGAGTTTCGATGAGTTGGCTACCATGGAAAAAAAGGGTAAAGAGGTTCTCTACTTTAAACAAGAACAAGAAGGAACGCAAACCACAGAGCTACTTGAAGAGATGATAGGAAAATGGATAGCCTCTATGAGCTTTGGTAAAATGATGCGTTGGGGTTCAAGAACCGATGAGTTCATACGACCTATTCGTTGGTTACAAGTGCAATTGGGCGATGTTTCTGTAGATATAGAGTTGTTTGGTGTAAAGTCAGAGAAAAAGACATTTGTTCATAGAATGGTTGACTTTGAAGCTGTAGAAGTTCCTAACATAGAGAGTTATGACCAAATTTTAGTAAATGGAAAAGTTTCGTTATATCCTAAAGATAGAGAGAAAAAAATCTTAGCAGAGTTTGATGAGTTAGAAAAAGAGCATAACATTAGCATAGAGAGAGATTTGGATCTGTTGGCTGAGATTGTAGCCATTACCGAAAATCCTAAGTCGCTTCTTGGTTCATTTGATGAGTTATTTTTAGAGTTACCACCTGAAGCGATTATTGCTTCTATGAAAGAGCATCAACGTTATTTTGCTGTTTTTGAAAATGATAAACTGAGCAACAAGTTCATCGTGGTTTCAAATGCAGTAACCGATGATTACACCAAAGTAATAGAGGGCAATGAACGTGTTTTAAAACCAAGACTTGCTGATGGACTCTTCTTTTACCACAATGACTTAAAAAGAGGTCTCATAACCGATGGTCTTGAAAAGATTACTTTTATGGATGGTTTGGGTTCTTTAACCGATAAAATTAACCGTGAAAAGAATATAGCTCGAAAATTACTTTTACGTTATATTGATCAGGTTGAAAAAGAGACAGGTAAAAGTGCTACTGAACTTAGTGAACTTATGGACGAAACAGTTGCCTTGGCAAAAGCCGACTTAACTTCTGAAATGGTTTATGAGTTTACAGAGCTTCAAGGTCTTATGGGCTACTATTATGCTAAAGCTTTAGGAAAAGAGACCTTGGTTTCACAAGCGATTAAAGAGCAGTATTTCCCACTAGGTGAGGGTGCAGAACTTCCAACTTCTACTTTTTCAGCCATTGTTTCGATGTCGATTAAACTGGATACCTTGGTGGGTCTCTTCTCTGTAGGGAAAATACCAACAGGTTCAAAAGACCCATTTGCATTGCGTAGAGCTGTTAATGGAATCGTCCGTATGGTGACCACATATGACTTGGCATTTAATATCGACGAGGTTGTTTCCATGCTAAACGAGTTGTACTCAGAGTACGAAACAAAAAAACTGGTAGAGTTTATTATAGAAAGAATCAAAAAGTCTTTAGAGGCAAACCCATCGGTTATCATGGCTGTTTTAGAGTCAGGTGAGCGTGACATTAATGAGATAGCTAAAAAGGTATCAGCACTTAATACCATTGTTTCAAATGAGAGTTTTAAAGAACAAGTTTCTACCTTTAAACGTGTGGCAAATATCTCTAAAGAGGTGAACTTAGAGAACGAGTTAAGTGTAGATACTAAACTCTTTTTAGAAGCTATAGAGGGTGAGCTTTACAGTGAATATAAAGAAACCATGGCTAAAACGTATGGTTCGTATGAAGAGAAACTCATAGCCATGTTTGCACTTAAGCCAAAACTTGATAAATATTTCGACGACGTTATGGTAAATGCAGAAGACGAAGCTGTTAAAAGCAACCGTAAAAATACAGTAGCTTCTATCTATAAATCTTTTAGAGAGATTGCTGATATTAAAGAGATTACGGTTTAGAAACCGTTGTCTTCTGTTTTAAATATTAATAATTTCACTTTTAAGTAATATTCCATCTTGCTTGAAAATTCTGCCTCTCTGCTCTTAAAAAGGGTAGGGAATGATTAAAACTTAATGTAGGGAATGATTAAAACTTAATCTTGTTTTTCCTTTTCTTGTATGTAAACCGTCTCGCAATAACGGTCAAAAGTTTGGATAATTCGGCTCATTCTGTCGTTGGAACGTAGCTCCGAAAAAGGTCTTTCGTCATGAAACCAGAGTAGGTTTGGTACATCTTTTCTTAGGTGTGTGTCAGAGGCTTTTGTTTTTTTACCTTCTAATTCCATAACATAATAGAGAGCAGGGTAGTAGGTATACTGTTCAAATGTAGTGATGATTACATCATAGTTATGGTAGTTTTCTAGTACTTTATTTATCTTTTCTTCGCTTAAAATTATCTCTTTTTCTAACGCTTTTCGTAGTTTTCCAGCCTGGTCATCGGTGATAGCAGAGTCAGGATTCTTTATCTCTTTTTCTAGCTCAACACGTGACTTGTTTTTCCAGATTTGGAACTCTGCAGGAAGAGCTTTTTGAACTTTAGCTGGGTCAAATATCTCTTTCTTTTTATGCTTCATAGAGAGCGTGTATTTAAATGCAGGATATTCAGGATTTATGATTTTGGCATGGTCATAAAAGTGGTTTCTTTTCTCTATGCCTTTCTCTAGGTCATTGGCTCTTACCGTTAGTTCTAGTTGTAAAACTTGGTCTAGTTCTGTACGGTTAAGCAAGTGCAAGACAATACCTTTGTATTCGATTTGTCTGGAAGTCTCTAGTATGGATGTTAGTTCTTTATCTATTAATTGTTTCAATATAAGTACACCTTTTTCACTTTTAAGTAATATACCATTTTCTATATTAAATACAACTTAGCAACTATGTAAAAAGTGGGAATTTGTATCCTATTGGTTAACATAATATAAATTCTATTTAAAATAATACTCCTTCCATATTCCATATGAAGACTTTTTAAATTTTTAATGCAAGAGTTATATAAAAATAGTACAATTCTAGACATATATAATGAACCCTTTTTATTGGGACGCTAAGAGCAAACGCGTAAAAAGTGCACAGGCTATAGCCAATACGATATTGAATAACATCAATCTCT
>Ga0256840_1004168_pt1 | contig 11035 bp, 7 predicted proteins | sample 355202metaG_FD_185969 | JGI IMG/M metagenome (GOLD analysis project Ga0256840, IMG submission 185969) | Hydrothermal vent microbial communities from Mid Atlantic Ridge, Atlantic Ocean - 355-202 | ecosystem: Environmental > Aquatic > Marine > Hydrothermal vents | place: Atlantic Ocean: Mid...
GCTTCATTTTCCTGAGATGACAACAACAGAGATGAAACAATTGTCAATAGATGCCCTTGACAGGGTTGGCGTTGCAGATGCAGAAAAAATTCTTGATAATTATCCACACATGCTTTCAGGTGGTATGCGCCAGCGTGTCATGATTGCCATGGCCCTTGCACCAAAGCCCGACATTCTCATTGCTGATGAACCTACAACTGCCCTTGATGTTACAGTACAAGCCCAGATACTTGATCTGATAAAAAAAATACAGCATGATTTTGCTATGGCGGTGATTCTCATTACCCACGATCTTGGCGTTATTGCGGAAAACTGCGATAGAGCTATTGTCATGTACGCCGGCAGGATTGTTGAAAAAGCTCCGATAAGAAAACTTTTCAAACGCCCATATCATCCATACACACTTGGTCTTCTTAATTCTGTTTCATCACTTGTAACCCAAGGAAAAACTATACTTCCCACAATAAAGGGTATGGTCCCATCCCTTGAAAATATGCCCCGTGGATGCAGGTTCAGTACGCGATGCCCTCTTGTAACTGATATATGTAGTAAAGAGATTCCAGAGGAGAAAAAACTTGAAGAGGAACATTTTGCATCATGTCACCTCTTGAAGCCAATGACAAATCCTGAGGAAATTTAATATCAGGAGCCGTTAGGAATAAAGAGAATAAGGCACGGGAAGGTATGATATAATATGAATATTGACAATTGTCTTGTCCGGGTAATCAAACTTAAAAAACATTTTCCTGTTTACGGAGGATTTTTTTTAAGAAGAAAAGGCTGGATATATGCTGTTGATGATGTCTCCCTTGATGTGAAAAAAGGTGAGACCTTAGGTATTGTAGGAGAATCGGGTTGCGGGAAAACCACCCTTGGAAGATGCATTGCAGGATTATATAAGCCAAATTACGGGAATATTATTTTTCAGGGACAGGACATCTCGAGACTTGGTAGAAAAAAATTAAAGACTATGCATCTTAAAATGCAGATGATTTTTCAAGACCCGGTTGAATCCTTAAATCCAAGGCATACCATAGGTCAGATTTTAAAGGAAAAATACGATATTCATAACAAAAGACTACCTGACATGGACGAAGAAATTTCAGGTCTTCTTGAAAAAGTAGGTTTATCTCCTGGTGCCATGACAAAATTTCCCCATGAATTCAGCGGAGGAGAACGCCAGCGTATCGGTATTGCAAGAGCAATAAGCCTTAATCCTGACATGATTGTATGTGACGAACCTGTTTCTGCTTTAGATGTTTCAGTACAATCCCAGATACTTAACCTTTTGTTAAAGCTCCAGAGGGAAATGAATTTTACCTATATGTTTATTTCCCATGATCTTTCGGTTGTAAGGCATATCTCAGACCGTATTGCTGTGATGTACCTTGGCAGAATAGTAGAAATAGCAGAGGCTGACTCCATATATAATAATCCATGTCACCCATATACGGAGGCATTGTTGTCATCCATCCCCGTTCCTGACCCCAATACTGTTAAAAAGAGAATAATCCTGACAGGTGAGGTTCCCTCACCTGAAAACCCTCCACCCGGATGCAGATTTCATACACGATGCCCCTACGCAGAAGAGATCTGTAAATATGAGGAACCCGTTCTGGGACCTATAAAAAATTTAAATGACAGCCATCTCGTAGCCTGTCATTTAAAAAAAACAATTGCCGGTGGGTCTGAGTACGTTATTACGGCCATATAGAATAAAAACTTCATATGCATCAAAGATAGTATACCGATCTTGATCGAAGACGATCAGCTTGTTGCCGTTTTCTTATTTTACTTTTTCTTTGAATTTTCTTATTCTGGTATTTTTGCCTTTTTTTTGTTTTTAGAAATCATTCAGGAACTGGATGGATAAGACAACCTGGATCAGAACGGGTTTATGGCAGATGCATAAGAATTTGATGCTTATGGCAAATATTCAGAGAATGTAAAATGGCTTGATAACTTGATCCATTACTGCTATTTTACCGAAGTTTGCAAAAATAAGTCTCATAACATGAGATCTTTGCAGAATGTTCAATTTTGTTCGAATTCAAGAAGGGCAAGAATTCTAATCGCAGGAATACATTGAGTATTTTGAGGATACAATTTGAGCCTGACGTAGAAAGCGGTTTAAAGATGGCGTTCTGCAAATATCTCAGTCTGTTTTTCTATTTTATGATGCCTTGTCGGGGTATGGGTATAAGTTCAAATTAGGTGGTTTTAATGAAAAAATTTTTGGTTCTTGTTGTAATTCTGTTTATAATTTTACCTTTAACATGGGTATGTTTGAATGAATTTGAGGGTGAAAAACCTCAAATCAGTTTAAAGCCGCCTTCGTTGTATCTTAATAAATCATACGAGATGTCTGTTACTTTTTCTGATAAGGGTACAGGGCTGAGACATATAGAGGTATCCCTTACGCAGAACGGCAGAGACAAGGTTCTTTTAAACAAAAAATATGCTTTTAAGGGGTATGAGAATTTTTTCATGGGTTCTGGAGTATTTAAGGCTTCGTTTAAAATTCCGGTTGAATCATGGAAATATGGCATGACTGACGGACAGGCGGTTTTTAAAATATCTGCCTATGATTATTCATGGAGAGGCTGGGATAGTGGAAACAGGGCTTATAAGGAAATAAAGGTCATTATAGATACAAAATCACCCGAGATTGATGTCCTTACCAAAAGGAATAATATAACAAGAGGTGGGGCAGGACTTGTTATTTACAGACTTTTTGAAGATGGCTTAAAAAGCGGGGTGCTGGTTGGTAAAAATTTTTTTCCGGGTTATTCAGGGATGTTTGCAGATAAAAAGGTTTTTGCCTGCTTTTTTGCTTTAAGCTATGAACAGGGGCCCGGTACCAAAATAGTAATTGAGGCTGAAGATCCAGCGGGCAATATTTCAAAGAAAGGTTTTTATCATTACATAAAAGACCGTAAGTTTAAACATGATGTTATTAATATCTCCGACAGCTTCCTCGCAAGAAAGATGCCTGACTTTGATCTTGGTTCAAAGGAAGCCTCTTTTGCTTCTGCGAAGAACCCTTTACTTAAGAAATTTTTATATATAAATCGAATTTTGAGGGTAAAGAATGTAAAAGAGATCTTGGAACCTATCCTTAAAACAGAGCATCGCATCTTGTGGAAAGGCGTTTTCAAGAGGCTTCCGGGTTCGGCAAACAAGGCTGGTTTTGCAGATCACAGAGTATATAAATACCACGGAAGAGATATTGATCATGAGGTACATCTTGGTGTTGACCTTGCCTCAACTGCCAATGCCCCTGTCCCTGCTGCAAATTCCGGCAGAGTTATCAGCATAGCAAAGGTTGGTATTTTTGGTAATACCGTGGTAATAGATCATGGTTTTGGTTTGTCTACAACATATTCTCATTTAAGCCAATTTTTAGTAAAAAAGGGAGAAATGGTAAAAAAGGGGGAAATAATAGGAAGGACTGGATCAACGGGACTTGCAGGCGGAGATCACCTCCACTTTGGAGTTGGTATAAATACTATCTTTGTTAATCCCGTTGAATGGTGGGATAAGAAATGGATTCAGAATAATATACTTTCAAAAATCAATAAGGTTAAAGCGGAACTTGCTGACAGAGAGGCCAGAAAATGAGTAAATACAAGATAAATAAAACTTACAGAGAGATCAACGATAGGATTAAAACAGGTAAAGCTGTTGTCGTTACTGCAGATGAAATTATTGATATTGTAAAAGAACAAGGGTCTGTTGAAGCTGCAAGGAATGTAGATGTTGTAACAACGGGAACCTTTGCTCCCATGTGCTCGTCAGGTGTATTTATTAATATTGGTCAGTCAAAGCCCGTGATAAGAACAACCAAAACATGGTTCAACAATGTTCCTGCCTACTCCGGCGTTGCTGCAGTGGATTGTTTTCTTGGGGCAACCCAAACCTCTGAGGATGATCCCCTTAATAAACTTTACCCCGGTGAATTTAATTATGGCGGAGGCCATGTGATCCATGATCTTGTTGCTGGAAAAAAGATTAATTTAAGGGCTGAAAGTTATGGTACTGACTGTTACCCAAATAGGAGGATTGAAAAAACAATTACACTTGAAGACCTTCCCCAGGCTGTTATGTGCAATCCGAGAAACGCGTACCAGAATTATAATTGCGCCATTAACAGATCCGATAAAATAAAATACACTTATATGGGAACTTTAAAGCCTGGCATAGGGAATGCAAATTACTCCACTTCAGGCCAGTTGAGTCCCCTTTTAAATGATCCTTATCTTAAAACCATAGGAATCGGCACGAGAATTTTTCTTGGTGGAGCAAAGGGCTATGTTACATGGTCGGGGACCCAGTGCAAAAAGAATGTACAGCGGAGTTTAAAAGGAGTTCCCTTGACTCCTGCAGGAACAATTTTTGTAATGGGAAATCTTAAAGAGATGTCTCCCGATTGGCTTGTCGGTCAGAGTATCAGGGGATATGGTGTCTCACTTTCAGTGGGGCTTGGTATTCCCATTCCGATTCTAAATGAGGAAATTGTGAAATATACTGCCATTGCAGATGATGAAATTTTTACACAGATCATTGATTATGGATATGATTATCAGCAGGGCATTGCAAAAAGCTATGGACAGGTAAGCTATGCTGAGCTCAAAAGTGGTTCCATCACAATTAAGGGCAAAGAAATACAGACCGTTCCTCTTTCAAGTATGGTTAAGGCAAGGAAAATAGCCGATCTATTGAAAAATGAAATGTCCCAGGGTAGATTTTTCCTGGGAGAACCCCAGCAGATGTTCTGATCCCAGCGGAGGGTCTGATAGGTCTAATTTCACGACCATGGCCATTTGAAGAGAGTTTTTTAAAAGATAGAGTTTAACTTTTATATTTTGTTGTGGGCGGATTAGGGGTAAATCTGGATCTGTCCATGGCAGTTATATAGTCTGCTATATAATAAAGGCGTAAAATTAATGACAACAAATAAAAAATTAAAAAAAAAATCAATTATTGATAATAACAATGTTGAACATGGCAAAAAGATTAACCATATAAAAGAAATTAATCATATAAAGAAAAAAAAAAGTGCATTAAGGGAAAATATCGAGGCAATAGTCATTGCTGTTATACTTGCTCTCTTTATAAGGACCTTTGTTGTTCAGGCATTTAAAATTCCCTCCGGATCCATGGAAAATACATTGCTTATAGGAGATCACATTCTGGTGAACAAATTTATCTATGGTGTTAAAATTCCATTCACAGGAGGGCCGCTTTCAGCGGGTGACACCCTGATTCCTGTTTCAGAACCCCATAGACATGATATTGTTGTTTTCAGATACCCCGAGGATCCTGACAAGGATTTTATTAAAAGAGTTATTGGGATTGAAGGGGATGTTATTCAAGTCAAGGATAAAAAACTATATGTAAATGGTAAACTCCAGAATCATGAACCCTATGTAATTCACACGGATCCTCGTGATATACCAGGACAATTCAGTGTAAGGGATAACTTCGGCCCTGTTACAGTGCCAAAAAATTCTCTTTTTGTTATGGGGGATAATAGGGATAATAGCTATGACAGCAGATTCTGGGGATTTGTGAATCTTAAAGCTGTCCGGGGTGAGGCTTTCATTATCTACTGGTCATGGAATAAAAATGATTTCGGGGTCAGATGGGACAGGATTGGTAAAATTTTAAGGTAATTATATACTATGGCTTTTAAAAAAAAGGATATTCTGGATATTGATTCTCTTTCAGTTGAGGAAATATCCATGATTTTAAAAACTGCAGAGGGAATGAAGGAAATTTCACAACGACCTGTTAAAAAGGTTCCTACCCTAAGGGGGAAAACCATTGTACTTTTTTTCCAGGAGCCGAGCACCAGGACACGACTTTCCTTTGATGTTGCGGCAAAACGCTTAAGTGCCGACAGCCTGTCTATTTCAAAATCCACAAGCAGTATGGTAAAAGGGGAGACTCTTATTGATACGGTAAAGAATCTTGAGGCCATGAGTCCGGATATTATTGTAATAAGGCATTCATCCTCCGGGGCTCCCCATTTGATTGCAAAAAGAGTCAAAGCTTCTGTTATTAATGCGGGAGACGGTATTCATGCCCATCCGTCCCAAGCATTGCTGGATTTAATGAGTGTCAAGGAAAAGAAAGGCAGTATAGATGGACTTAAAATTGCCATTACAGGTGATATCAGCCACAGCAGGGTTGCAAGGTCCGATATTGCAGTTTTTACAAAAATGGGGGCCAAGGTTGTGGTGTCCGCGCCTCTGACTATGATCCCAAAGGGACTTGAGGAGCTTGGTTGTGAGCTTGCCACTGATATGGAATCCTGTATTTATAATGCCGATGTAGTGATGATGCTTCGCATTCAAAAGGAAAGACAGGGTGCAATGCTTTTTCCCGGGGAAAGAGAATATGCTTCTTTGTTCGGACTGAACAGGGCAAGGCTTAAATTGGCAAAAAAAAATGTAATTGTTATGCATCCCGGTCCTTTAAACAGAGGAGTGGAAATTGACAGTGATGTTGCCGATGGAAAGAACTCTTTGATTCTGGACCAGGTTACAAATGGTGTGGCTCTTCGCATGGCGCTTTTTTATCTTGTTGCAGGGGGAGGTATAAGAAATGCTGATAAGGCTTAAAGGAGCAAAGGTTGTGGATCCGGGAAATATTAATGCAAACAAGGATATTCTGATTAAAGACGGATATATTGTGGCAATACTTGATCCTCGTGAACCTTATCTTTCCGAAAACGCTGTTTCTAATGCATCTGTTTTTGCTTCCGATTCTGACTCTGATCCTGTTTCTGATATTGCTGCGGATGAATATATTGAAATTGATATTGCAGGAATGACGCTTGCCCCTGGTCTTATTGATCTGCATGTTCATCTGAGGGAACCTGGACATGAATACAAAGAGACAATTAAAACAGGTCTTATGGCTGCGGCAAGGGGTGGGTTTACTGCAGTATGTCCAATGGCAAATACATCTCCTGTCAATGATAATTCCCAGGTCACAGCTTTTATAATTAATCGCGCAAAAGAAATCGGGCTATCAAGAGTGTATCCTGTGGGTGCAATTACAAAGGGCCTTAGGGGTGAAGCCCTTGCAGAATACGGCGATATGAAAAAAGCCGGGGTTATGGCTGTTTCAGATGACGGATATCCAGTGGAGAATTCAAGACTCATGCGCAGTGCCCTTGAATACGCAAAAGGCCTTAATCTCCCTGTAATTTCCCATTCTGAAGATTTGTTTCTGTCAAAAGATGGAGCCATGAATGAAGGTGTTACAGCTACAAAGCTTGGCATAAAAGGGATACCAAATGCTGCTGAAGCATCTTTTATCATGAGGGAACTATCCCTTGCAGAACTTGCTGATGCACCCATTCATATTGCTCATGTAAGCTGTGAAGAATCTGTTGAAGCCATAAGAAATGCAAAAAAAAGGGGAGTTAAGGTTACCTGCGAAACAGCCCCCCACTATTTTACATTAAATGACAGGGCTGTTGCAGATTACAATACAAATGCAAAAATGAATCCTCCTTTAAGGACTGAAAAAGATAGGCAGGCAATAATGAACGGACTTGCAGATGGAACCATTGATTGCATTGCAACGGATCATGCACCACATTCATCTCTTGAAAAAGACCTTGAGTTTGACAGGGCAGCCTTTGGTATCATCGGTCTTGAAACATCCCTTTCTCTATCATTGAAACTTGTGGAAGATGGTATATTATCCTTTGAAAATCTTATTGAAAAAATGTCAAAAAATCCTGCTTCTGTTCTTGGCATCAATAATGATCTAAAGTGTGGAAATCTGGCTGATATTACGGTGATTGATACAAAATCTTGCTTTACAATAGATCCTGGTTCTTTTTTGTCAAAAAGCAGAAATACTCCTTTTACAGGATTTAAGGTAAAAGGAGAAGCATATCTCACTATGGTTAAAGGCAAAGTAATATATCAGAGGTAAGAAATAAAAAAATTACGGATCACTTCACAGATCAGGAATGATTAAAGATAAAATGAATAAGAAGACCCGTGCAAGAATTCTTGTAGTTGATGATGAATTAAGTATGCGTGAATTCCTTGAGGTTATGCTCAACCAAGAGGGATACGATGTTATCTTTGCTGAAAACGGGACACTGGCTATTAAAATTCTTTCAAACAAAAATTTTGATCTTTTGCTCTGTGATATTCGTCTTGGAGATATTACAGGCCTTGATGTCTTAAAAGCCGCTAAAAAATACAATCACGATATTGTTGTGATCATGATTTCCGCTTATTCCACAACTGAGCTTGCAGTGGAAGCCATGAACCAGGGGGCCTTTGATTTTGTTCCCAAGCCTTTTGATAATAATGAACTGAAATTTACAATAAAAAAAGCGCTGGAATTAAAGCAGTCCGGAATGACAGATGAGCTTAACCCTGACAAATCCCATAGTAATGTCCTCCATTTTGGTAGAATCATAGGAAATAGTCCCGGAATGGCGAATATCTATGATATGATAAATCAAATTGCAGGCACAAAGACAAATGTTCTTATTTCAGGGGAAAGCGGAACGGGAAAGGAGCTGATAGCAAGGGCTATTCACGATGTCAGCGACCGCAGAGATCATCCTTTTGTCGTTGTTAACTGCGGTGGGATTCCTGAAAATCTCATTGAAAGTGAATTCTTCGGCCATATTAAAGGCTCGTTTACCGGGGCTTTCTGTGATAAAAAAGGGCTTTTTGAATCTGCCCACGAAGGTACTATTTTTCTTGATGAGATAGGCGAACTTTCTCCTATGCTCCAGGTAAAACTTTTAAGGGTTATACAGGAAATGCTTGTAAAACCGGTTGGAAGTACGAATGAAATTGCTGTTGATGTAAGAATCATTTCCGCTACAAATAAAAAATTGGAACAGGAAGTTATCACCGGTAATTTCAGAGAAGACCTTTTCTTCCGTCTCAACGTAATCCCGATCAAAGTACCTCCGCTTAGGGATAGGAAAGGTGATATTAAACTCCTTGCAAATCATTTTGTTGAAAAATATTCAAAAATAATGAATAAGGATATCTCAAAATTATCATCCTATGCACTTGATTTTTTAAATAAATATAGTTTTCCGGGTAATGTCCGTGAACTTGAAAATTTAATTGCAAGAAGTGTAGCGCTTTCTTCCACTAATATTATTCTTCCCGGTAGTTTAACCATATCCATACATAAAAAGCGTAGATGGATTGAAGGTGTCAAAGGTAATCGTTTTGATACAGATGATGTTGAACAGGGAGTTGATCTTGACAGAATCCTTTCCGCCATTGAACAGGCCTATATACAAAAAGCCCTTAAAATATCAAAGGGTAATAAGAGCCGTGCGGCCGATTTATTGGGTATCACCCTGAGGTCCATACGCTATCGCATAGGGAAGTGGAAAGACAATAAGTTTATAAGAGACTGATTTTAAATATTATAGTTCCAAATAGTTACAGAAGATATACCTGTTTCAGTATTTTTTTTAGGATGGAATTGATAACAAAGATAACGGGAGACCTTTGCAAGATGTTCAATTTTGTTCGAGTTCAGGAAAGGTGCAGATTTTAAGTTCCTGAATATATTGAGTATGTTGAGACTTAAAATTTGAGTCTGACGTAGGAATCGGTAAAAGTGGATGTTGTGCAAAGGTCTTAATGAAGTAAATGTTTATAAGTGTATACGCATAATTGTTCATAAAAAAATCAGTTGTTTACAAGGTGCATAGGTTTTAATGATAAGGCTAAAACGCGAATTGAGAAAGTTATAGATATTTATGCGGAAAAACTTACTCAGATAAATTATGAGACATTGGTGCTAAGGAACGTTCACAAAATAACTTGGACAAATTAATGTCTTTTTCCCCATCTTCTGCGTTACTCGTTGGGTACATAGCCTGGTGCCTTGAATATGGAACCTATTAATTTTTGTTCAATTTATTTCGCTATCGTTCCTAACAATTCTGAGATCTGTTATATTTTTAGATTATCGGAGGTTTTTATGATTAGAAGAGGCTATTACGGGGATTTTGGAGGAGCATTTCTGCCTGAAATTCTTGTTGCCACATTTGATGAGCTTGAAGAAGAATTTATCAAAATAAAAAATGATCCGGGTTTCTGGCAAGAGTATTCCTCCATCATGTCAACTTATTCTTCAAGGCCTACTCCTTTAACTTTTGCTGAAAATCTCACCGATTATTTCGGAGGAGCAAAAATATATATCAAACGTGAGGATCTTAACCACACCGGAGCCCATAAAGCCAATAACGTCATGGGGCAGGGACTTCTTGTGAAACGCATGGGAAAGACAAGGGTTATTGCAGAAACAGGAGCAGGTCAGCATGGAGTTGCAACGGCAACTATGGCTGCCAAATTCGGGTTTGCCTGCACAATTTACATGGGTGAAGTTGATGTGAAACGCCAACGTCCCAATGTGTTCTGGATGGAACAGATGGGTGCAGAAGTTGTTCCTGTGACTGACGGTACAATGATTTTAAAAGATGCCATAAATGAATCCTTTAGGGACTGGGTCTCCAATATGGATACCACCCATTATGTCCTTGGCACGGCATGCGGTCCCCATCCATTTCCTGAAATGGTGAGCTATTTTCAGTCCATTATAGGTAAAGAGGCAAGAAAGCAGATTCTTGAGGCAGAGGGCAAACTCCCTGCACGAGTTTTTGCCTGTGTTGGAGGAGGCTCAAATGCCATGGGAATTTTTTCGGGCTTCCCCGATGAAAAAGTGGAATGTGTCGGTGTGGAAGCAGGAGGCCGTGGGCTTGATTCGGGAGAGCATGCTTCACGGCTATGTGCAAAGGATGCAAGTATTGGGGTTGCCCAGGGATATAAAACCTATTTTCTTCAAAACGATGATGGTCAGATGAAAAAAACCCACTCCATAGCAGCGGGCCTTGATTACGTTGGGGTATCTCCTGTTTTATCGGAAATGCGTGATCGTGGCAGGGCAAGATTTGAGTCTGCCACGGATCAAGAAGTGGTTGATGCGTTGAAACTTACCATGACAAAGGAGGGGATTATTC
>Ga0256840_1004169_pt1 | contig 11034 bp, 7 predicted proteins | sample 355202metaG_FD_185969 | JGI IMG/M metagenome (GOLD analysis project Ga0256840, IMG submission 185969) | Hydrothermal vent microbial communities from Mid Atlantic Ridge, Atlantic Ocean - 355-202 | ecosystem: Environmental > Aquatic > Marine > Hydrothermal vents | place: Atlantic Ocean: Mid...
TTGTGGCTCTTCAAAAAACACTCAGTGAAGATTTACTCGTACTCACCAAAGAGATACACACACTTTCAGGTTCTGAGTTTAACATCAAGTCACCTAAGCAGTTAGGAGATGTACTTTTTCAGCATCTCGGACTCAAAGGTGGCAAAAAAACAAAAACAGGGTACAGTACCAACGAAGCAGTACTTTCTGGGCTTATTGATGAACACGAAGTCATCGCCAAAGTACTTGAATACCGTGAGTACCAAAAGATACTCTCTACCTATGTAGAGCCATTGCTCAAACTTGCCAATGCAGACGAACATTCACGCATCTACACAAGTTTTGGACAGACTGGTACTGCCACGGGTCGCTTAAGCTCACGTGACCCTAACTTACAAAACATCCCTGTACGCTCTAAACTTGGACGTTCTGTACGTGAAGCATTTGTGGCCAAAGAAGGCTATAAATTAGTAAGTATAGATTACTCTCAAATAGAGTTACGCTTGCTCGCTCACTTTTCACAAGATGCAGCACTTTTACAAGCCTTTAAAGATGGTGTAGACATACACCTTGCAACGTCTACTATACTTTTTGGAGAAGAGATGGCAAAAGAAAAAAGAAGCTTTGCCAAGTCTGTGAACTTCGGACTGCTCTACGGTATGGGACCTAAAAAGCTTTCTGAAGAGTTAGGCATAAGTACAGGTGAGGCTAAAGACATTATAAGTAACTACTTTGCCTCTTTCCCAACGGTGAAAAACTTCATAGAAGGTGTACAAGAACGCATGAAAATAGACGGTTATGTCGAAACCATCTTAAAAAGAAGACGTATCTTCGACTACGAAGCAGCAAATGGTATGCAAAAAGCAGCGTATGTACGTGAGTCTGTAAACACAGTCTTTCAAGGCTCAGCAGCAGACCTCATAAAACTCTCCATGAACCAAATAGACTCTATGATAACAGATGAAAAACTAGATGCCTTTATGTTACTACAAATACACGATGAACTTATCTTTGAAGTGAAAGAGGAAAAAGTAGAAGAGATAAGCAAACGTTTTGTGCATACGATGTCCCATGTACTTGAACTTGATGTGCCGTTGGAATGTTCGGTGAGTGTTGGGGATAGTTGGGGGGAGTTGAAGTAAATTTTTCTCCAGGTTAGACTTAGTATTTTAATGTATAATTAATAAAATTATTTGAAGAAAAGAGCCATGAAAAACTTAACATATATTGACCTTTTTTCAGGATGTGGTGGGCTTGCTTTAGGTCTTCATAATGCAGGTTGGAAAGGACTTTTTGCTGTAGAAAAAAGCCCTGATGCTTTTCAAACTCTCAAATATAATCAAATAGATAAGCATAATAACTTTAATTGGCCTCAGTGGCTAGAGCAAAAAAGTTATGATATTAATGTCGTTATAAAAGAATACAAAGAAGAGCTAAAATTACTTAGAGGTACTGTAAAGATGATTGCAGGAGGGCCACCATGTCAAGGCTTCTCAATGGCAGGTCGAAGAAATGAAACTGATGATAGAAATAAATTAATAGACTCCTATATCAAATTTGTAAAATTAGTGCAGCCTGAGATACTTTTCTTTGAAAATGTTAAAGGGTTTACTATTGGTTTTAAAGATGGCAACAAAAGAGGTGAAGCATATTCTACCTATGTTGTCAAAAAACTTAAAGCATTAGGGTACGATGTAGATGGAACGATTGTAGACTTTTCCAAATATGGAGTACCTCAAAAACGACAACGTTTTATACTGGTAGGGACTAAAAATGGTAAAGCAAGTGATTTTTTTGATACTATTAAAGAAAATAGAGCAAACTTTTTTAAGACTAGAAAATTATCTGACAGTACATCTTTAAGTGATGCTATTTCTGATTTACTACGCTCGCATGGTACAGTAGAGTCACCAGACACAAAAAATTTCCAAGCAGGACTGTACGCTAAAGCAGAGAGTCCATATCAAAAGCTTATGCGGAAAAGTAGACCCTTAACCAACAAGGTAGCAGATAGCCATAGGTTCGCTAGACACAAAGAAGATACGGTAAAAAGATTTAAGTACATATTAGCTCATGCTACACCAAATAAATCTATAGATGATGCAATGAGAGAAAAATATAACCTTAAAAAACATACTATTGTGCCACTATGTCAAGACTCTTGCACCCCTACACTCACTACATTACCTGATGACTACATACACTACTGTGAACCCCGTATTTTGACTGTGAGAGAGTATGCTCGTATACAGTCATTCCCTGATGATTATTATTTTAGAGGTAAGTATACTACTGGGGGAGAGAGACGCAAGATTGACGTACCTAGATACACACAAATAGGTAATGCCATTCCTCCTCTTTTTGGAGAGCAAGCTGGGTTGGTATTGAAGGATATGATTTGAGTGACTGGAAGAAAGTATATTTTTTATCACATGTAAATATTAAAAATATTATAGGTAAAGAGCTTATAAATGATGATAATGTGGCAGTGATGGAATTAGTGAAAAATGCTTATGATGCTGGAGCCGTAAAAGTTAATGTTGAATTTAAGAACTTAATGAGTTCTGAAAAAAACAATCATGAAATAATTATATCTGACGATGGTCAAGGTATGTCAGAAGATGATATATTGTATAAATGGCTTAATCTTGCCTACTCTATTAAAAGAGTGCAAAATACACAAAATAATAGATTACAAGCTGGTAATAAGGGTATAGGGAGATTCTCGTGCGACAGATTAGGAAAACAACTTAATATCTTTACTAAACAGAAAAATTCTAAAATTTATCAACTTCAAATTAATTGGGAAGATTTTGAAAATGTTACGGATTATAGTGTAGAAATAAATCAAATTCCAATGAAACTAAGAGAAGTTAATGAAGAAACTGTATACAAAGAAACAAAATATAAATTAAAAGAATCAGGCACTATTATTCAGATTTTTAATCTTAGAACAAACTGGATAAAATTTAATGAAAATAGTTTATTTAATGAAGTATTGAATTATCAAAAATTTTCTAAACTCAAAGCATCATTAGAAAAATTAATAAATAAAAGTCAAGTAGATAGTGGTGGTTTTAAAATAGTTTTGCATGTAAAAGAGATAGATGATAAAAATGAAACGTCTTATTATAAAAAAATAAATGGAGAGATTAAAAATAAATTTTTTAATAAATTAAATTTTAATACAACCTATATTCAGTCTGCAATTAGTGATGATGGATTACAAATAATAACTAAATTGAAAGATAGAGATAAAATTGTTTTTAAAACTATAGAAAAAAATGTCGAATTTCCTCATCTTAAGGGTGTGAAGATTATTTTGATGTATTTAAACCCTTATGCGAAAGTTTATTTTGAAAAACAAATGGGAATGAGAAGTGTAGATTTCGGTTCGGTATTTTTATTTATTAATGGATTTAGAATACCTCCATACGGTGACGTGGGAAATGATTCCTTTGGTATGGAAGTTAGAAAAAACCAAGGTAGAAACAGATACTTGAGTAACCGTGAAGTTATAGGCAGGATAGAGATAGAAGATAGAGATGAACAATACCAAGTTATTTCAAGTAGGGAAGGTATTGTTCAAAATGAAAAATTTAGTCAGCTTATCCATAAATCAACAAAATCAACAATAGCACAAAAAAAGAATAACGGATTTTTTTATAAAACTCTGAGACGTTTAGAAAAATATGTGGTTGATGGTATCAGATGGGATAGTACACCCAAAGGGCATACGGAAGCTGTTTTAAAAGGTATGATGAAGCAAAAAGACTGGAGTGAGAGTAAAGAAGAATATATTTTAACAAGAGAAGAGAAAGAAAAAAATATTAGTAAAAAATTATTTAATATAATGAGTATAGATATGAGTAATATTATGGATTTACAAATAGACAATAAGATATTAACTTCTTTAAAGGAAGAAGATTCACTTCATACACAAAAAAATATTACTAAATTCTTAAGGGATTTTTCAAAAGTTCCTCATTATGCTATATCTAAAGAATTAAAAAAGAATATAAAATCTTTATTAAAAGAGATTCAAGATAAAAATATTATTAAAAAGATAGATTTTATTTTGAATAATTCATTAGATAAATTTGATGACATTATAGACAAAGATAGTTTCTATAGTGAATTAGATAAAAAAATAAATGTTGTTGAGACTCAAAATAAGCAGCTTGAAAAAGAATTAAAAGACAGTAAAAAAGAAAAAGATCAGACTGAAAACCAAGTAAATCGTTTAAAAAAGATTTTATCGAAAGATACTAAAGAATTAGTAGCTTTTCAACATCATATTGGACTGTATGCAAATACGGCTAAAGATTATGTATTAGATACCCTAGGTGAAGTGAAAAATAATGAATTTAATAAAAAAGATTATTTGGATAATTTGCAAACAGTAGTACTAGAATTAGAAAAAATTAAGATTATAAGTAAATATATTACAAGGGAAAATTATTTGAGTGCAGAAAAAAAAGTGAATGAAGATTTGGTTCAATTTATTTTTTATTATACTAAGTCTATTTATGAATCTACTACCAATAAAGAATTTAATATAACTATAAATAGAAATAATATAAAACATAAATGTAAATTTGAACCTATTAAAATTAATATAATTATTGACAACCTTTTAAGTAACTCAAAAAAGGAAGAGATTAATGCAAAGAATATAATAATTAATTTTTTTAAAGAAGAAGATGTTTTAATAATGGAATATTTAGATGATGGTAGTGGATTAGATAACTCTATCGTTAATATAGAATCGATTTTTGATATTGCTGTAAGTACAACAAGAGGTTCTGGGCTTGGTTTGTATCATATAAAAGAATTATTGAATGATATGAAGTCAACTATATCTGTAGAAAGACAACCAAAAGGTATAAAGTTTTTAATAAGGTTTGGGTTATGAAATTAAAATATAAAATTCTTTGGATAGAAGATGAAAAAAACTCTATCAAGATTAAAGCTAAAAACATAAGAAAATATTTAGAAGATGATTATGGTTTTGAATGTTTAGAAAGTGATATAACTATCTTAGATTATGAAGAATTTGTAGAGGATTATATTGATAATAACGAATTAAAGCCAGGTTCAGATATAGAAAAGTATGATTTATTATTAGTTGATTTCAATTTAGGAGAAAAAGAACATACAGGAGATAAATTAATTCAAATAATCAGAGATAACAATATCTATTCTGAGATACTTTTTTATTCTTCAGACCTTGATTCTTTAATTAGTAAATTAAACCAACATTTTATTGATGGTGTTTTTACTTCTGTTAGGGATGAGCTAGAAAATAAAGTTAAAAAGCTTATTAAGGTAACTATTAAAAAAGTACAAGATGTTAATAATCTTAGAGGCTTGATTATGGCAGAAGTTGCGGAGCTTGATAGAATTAAGGAAAAAATCATTGTTAAAGCTACATTAATTACGAATGGGTTTGATACAAAAAAATATATTTTAAAAACTTTAAAAAAATCTTATTCTGATAATTTAAAGCAAGTTGAGAAATATAAAGAAGATAATATTGAAATTATTTTAAATAAATTGTATGTTGATAGTGATAAAAAGGCAAGAACAATTACTAAAGTTGAAAATAACTTTGATGAAAAAAAATATCGTAGTACTATTTTAAAAAATAGAAATATGTTTGCTCATGTAGAAGAATGTGATGGTGTTGACGAGAAGGGAAAGGCTTGTAAACTAATAGGAGACATACCTTTTACTGAAGCAAAGTGTATAGAAATTAGAAAAGAGATTAAAGAGTATAAAAAAATATTATTAGCAATTAAGATTAAGTTAGATGAACAATAACTACATAAAACTTCCACGAGGAACATTCTTCATGGGTACAGACGATACAAATGTAAATGAAAGAGAAAAACCACGCCATGAAGTGAGCATAGACTATGACATTGCCATGTCTAAGTACTTGGTAACGGTAGAAGACTATATGCTCTATGCTCAGGCTACGGGTGCAATAGTACCAGAAGAACGTCATGAACATTTGGGTTTTGATGTACCTGTACGTCGTGTGCGTTGGACAGATGCACATGCGTATGCTGCTTGGAAGAGTGAACGTGAGGGGAAGAATTATAGACTACCAACTGAAGCAGAGTGGGAGTATGCATGTCGTGCTGGCTCAGAGGGCAAGTTTTGTTTTGGTGATGATGAGGCTTTACTTGGTGCGTATGCTTGGTATGTAGAAAATGCAGAAAAAGTTACGCATGATGTAGGCAGTAAAAAGCCCAATGCATGGGGACTGTATGATATGCATGGCAATGTGTGGGAATGGTGTTTAGACAGATATGCAGAAAATTATAGTGACACACCTTGTGATGGCTCAGCTTATGGCGTAGCGAGTGATAAGGGGAGAGTACTTCGTGGAGGCTCTTACAATGCTGATGCAGATAAATGTAGTAGTACTTCACGTATTAATCTAGGTTCTGGTGGAAAGAATTATTTTATAGGGTTTAGGTTAGTAGAAGAGTTATAAACCTACCCAAAAAGGGAAGGTCTATGTATGTTATTATTTTGAAATGTCACACATGAGACCAAAACTTTTAACAAATGGCACTGCCATAGATGGGTTTTTAATCATCGCTTTAAAGTCACCTGTTTTAAACTTGAGTTTTCCCATAGTAAAGGCAATACCCATAGTAGCCATGTTAAGTGGAGTCTCTGTCCATTTAGCCCAGTTTTTTTCGTCTGCTCTCATGTCCCAGTCTGGGGTTTCACCATCATAAAGTCCTGCACGTGTTGCTACACCATTTTCTACGACAAACACACATCTTGGTTCGTCTTCATTTTTGTACCCACACGTTATTGTTGAACAAAAGTCTATTTTTGCCAATGCATCAGATACCTCTGGCTCATTGTTCCATGCGTCTTTTAAATCGTTTATCCACTCATCTGTAAATAGTTGTGCCATTGTGACCCTTTTATTATTGTTTATTTAAGGTGACAGTCTATCATGAATACATAAGTAAATAGTTTTTTTTCATCTATTTTTTTGATAAACATAATGAAGTTTTTATCATAAAGTAACATATATTGAGTCACAAATGAGAGATAGAAGCTCCGAATTAACAATCAGTAAACAAACATCAGATATAATCATTGAATAAAATTTGTCCAAGGATTATAAATGAAGTATATTTTTTCAATGAAAATGGCCGTACTCATGCTATTTTTATTTGCTGTGATTGCGGGTGCGGGTACGTTTATAGAAAATGACTATGGCACTCAAACTGCACGAGCACTTATTTATAAGGCTCAATGGTTTGAGATTTTTTTAGGTTATTTTGTTGCTATTGTACTTTACAATATTGTGAAGTACAAAACATACAAGGCTAAACCTTCTGTTTTTCTCTTTCACTTTTCTTTTCTTATTATAGCTATAGGGGCATTGGTGACTCGGTATGTTGGTTATGAAGGTATTATGCATATTCGTGAAGGACAATCTGTAAATAAAATGGTCTCAGATGCTAAAATACTTGAAGTATTTGCAAAACAAGGTGAAAATAAAGCAGGGCTTGAAAAAGTCTTGTATTTCTCTAGTATGACAAAAAATACACTTAATGAGTCTTTTAATGTTGGAGACAAAAAAGTCAATATAGAACTTCTTGAGTATCTTCCTACAGCAGAGTATGAAATAATACCTGATACCAATGGAAAAACCATACTTGAAATGAAAGTATCCGCAGGTGGACAAGGTAAAATGCATTACTTCAGTAAAGGTGATGTCGTAGACTTCGGTGGGTTTTATATAGGCTATGAACCTGAAAAAGTATCCACAGACAAACCTACATTTGTTATACATGGCAAACCAAGTGCATTAAAAGTTGATTTTCCATTTATTATGAAAACATTAAATATGGATACAAAAAATTCATCTGAAGTTAAAGGTGGAAGCAATGACTTGCATCAAAGAACACTCTATCAGTTTGGCTCAAATGCAGTTGTGCTTAAGTCTGTTAATGAAAAGTCTAAACTGAATGTTGTTTCTAATTTCATCAAAGTTAAGCCTAATATGCCTGAGTATATGAAGTTAAAAGTATCTGTTGGGGATAAAAGTGAAAATATTATAGTGACACCAAATAAAGGAAAGACAGGTGAACTACAGCATATTACTTTAGATGGTGTACAGATTGACTTACGTGTAGGTGCAAAGGTTATTGATGTACCATTTAGTATCAAACTTGAGGATTTTGAATTAGAACGTTACCCTGGTTCTATGACTCCTGCATCCTACTCTAGTAAAGTGGTACTTATTGATAAGGAACAAAATATTACTATGCCTTACCATATTTACATGAACCACATACTTGACCACAGAAATTACCGTTTCTTTCAGTCTTCGTATGATCCCGATGAAAAAGGTACAGTACTCTCTGTAAACCATGACCCGGGTACACTTCCAACATACATTGGTTATGTTTTGATGACGTTGGGTATGTTATGGACACTTATTACGCCTAAAGGACGTTTTAGAAAGTTACTAAAAGGGGCTAGAAAACTCCAAGCCACTACAGCAGCTGTTGCCATGTTGATACTGCTTACTTTTGCACCACAAAATGTTCAAGCGGCTTCTCCTAAAATAGATGATGAAATGCTTAAAACCATGCAATCATACGACCTGCAACACACATTAAACTTTGGAAAACTAGCAGTTCAAGACCACCAAGGGCGTATGAAGCCTATGGATACGGTAGCACATGATGTTATCGCTAAAATCACAGGACGTTCTGCTTTATATAATCTAGAGCCTACGCAGATGCTTCTTGGTATGATTATGCAACCAGAAATGTTCCAAAAAGTACCAATGATTAAAGTGGGACATAAAAAAATTGCTTTGGAGATAGGGCTACCAGAAAACACCAAATTTGCAAAGTTTTCAGACTTTTTCTCGACGACAGATGGTTCATATAAAATTTTTGACGCAGTAACACAAGCCAGTCAGAAAAAACCACTTGAAAAAGCACAGTATGACAAAGAGCTTATTAAGATTGATGAGCGAGTGAATGTTGCATTTATGGCATACCAAGGGTCACTTATGCGTATTTACCCTGAACCAAATCACAAAAACAATAAATGGATGGCACCAATGGATGCGATAAAAGTTTTCCCTACTGAACAAGTTAAAGCAGTCAAAATGAGTATCTCTGCGTATTTCCAAATGGTGGGGCAAGGACTCAAAACAGGCAAATGGGAAAATGCAGATCTAGCACTTAAAGGGATACGTATGTATCAAGAAAAATATGGTGCAGCTGTTATTCCTAGTAAGAGTCATATCGACATGGAAATTAGGTACAACAAACTTGGACTTTTTTCTAAACTTGTGCCTCTTTATTTATTGCTTGGAATAATTTTACTTATTTTTTCATTTATTCATGTGATTAAACCTAACTTTCCTATGAAGTGGATTATGCGTATCGCTTGGAGTGTTTTCCTTCTTGGTTTTGCACTACACGTTATTGGATTGGGTATAAGATGGTATATTGCGGGGCATGCACCATGGTCAAATGCCTATGAATCGATTGTATTTATCGCAGCTACAACGGTGCTCGCAGGTATATTACTTGCACGGCGTTCACCTTTTGCTTTAGCAGGGGCTGCGTTACTTGCAGGTATCACGATGGGTGTGGCGCATATGAACTTCATCAATCCAGAGATAACAAATCTTGTGCCGGTATTAAAGTCTTATTGGCTTATGATACATGTTTCCATGATGATAGCAGGAGATGGCTTCTTTGGATTGGGTTCCATACTCGCATTCCTTGTACTTATACTTTATGTCATCAGAGGTAAAAATGGCACAGAAAATATAGACAGGTCTATTAAAGAGCTTACAAACCTCTCTGAAATGTCTATTATTATAGGTATATTCCTCTTTACTGTAGCCAATTTTCTTGGTGGAGTATGGGCCAATGAGTCATGGGGTCGTTATTGGGGTTGGGATTCAAAAGAGACATGGGCAGCTGTGAGTATATTGATTTATGCTGTGGTACTTCATTTACGTTTTATCCCTTCATTAAAATCAAATTTTACTTTTAATGTTGCTGCAACATGGGCATACTCAGCAGTACTCATGACATACTTCGGTGTAAACTACTACCTCTCAGGACTGCACTCTTATGCAGCAGGAGATCCAGTACCTATCCCTATGTGGGTTTACTACGCAGTCGCAGGACTCTTCGTTTTAACAGTGTTAGCCTCACGTAATCGTAAGCTTAAATAAACTTTTTAAACCTCATTACTGTTATGGGGTTTTTCTTTTATTTTTTGTTCCTTTCTCCTTATAAGCTTTTTTATATCTCTTTGTATTATAATCTCCTTGTATCACTATAGGTACAAATTAGAATACTAGGGATTAGAATGTTAAATGAATTTAAACAATTTCTCATTAAGGGAAATATGGTAGATATGGCTGTAGGCTTTATCTTTGGTGGTGCTTTTGCAACAGTAATTAAGTCGTTGGTGGCAAATGTTATTATGCCTCCTGTGGGCTTACTTATGGGTGGAGTTGACTTTTCTCAGCTTTTCATTAACTTAAGTGACAAACCATATGAAACGATGGAAGCACTCGATAAAGCAGGAGCTCCTGCTATTAAATATGGTTTATTTATTAATGATACGATTTCATTTATCATTTTAGGTTTTGTACTTTTTATGGGTATCAAAGCGTATAATAAACTCAAAGCTGCAGAACCAGAAGTAGCAGATACAGAAAAAGTATGTGGTGATTGTGCCATGACTATCCCTGTAGCTGCAAACAAATGTGGACACTGTGGAAGTACTGACGTATAGTTAACGTACTTTAAAATGGGCTTTTTTTAGCCCATTGAACTCATTTTGTTTGACCATGGTATACCCCAACATATCTTCAAAAATAATTTTATCTCCCACATTTAATTTTTGACTTAATTAAAAATATGGGTGCATAATTCCTTACTTTTTCATATAATTTACCAAGTAATAGTCAACTAAATTTAACTTCATACTTTTGCTCAATCCACGATGTAAACTTATCATATTTTTCATGTG
>Ga0256840_1004170_pt1 | contig 11034 bp, 13 predicted proteins | sample 355202metaG_FD_185969 | JGI IMG/M metagenome (GOLD analysis project Ga0256840, IMG submission 185969) | Hydrothermal vent microbial communities from Mid Atlantic Ridge, Atlantic Ocean - 355-202 | ecosystem: Environmental > Aquatic > Marine > Hydrothermal vents | place: Atlantic Ocean: Mid...
GAAGAACTTTTCGCTCACCGAAGGAGGCGGAGCCGCTAAAGCCTCTTATAGGTCTGATGCCCCAGGGTATCGGACTGGTTCTTTACAAGAATCTAACGGTAGATGAACATCTGACTTTCTTTACAAAAATAAGAGACATCCCGGAGTCTCCATCTTTAAGAGAGTACAGGCAAAGACTTCTTGAAATGGCGGGATTGGCCCCTTTCACAGACCGCCCCGCCGGTAAACTCAGCGGCGGAATGAAACAGAAACTCTCTTTGATATGCACTCTAATCCATCGCCCTAAACTTCTTATTCTCGACGAGCCTACCACGGGTGTGGACCCGCTTAGCAGGCTAGAGCTTTGGGATATTCTGGATGAGATAAGAAAGAGCGAGGGTACGATCGCCCTTGTCAGTACGGCATATATGGAGGAGGCTGCAAAAATGGACAGGGTCTATCTCTTCGATTCCGGCGAAATCATAGCCTCCGGCACCGCATCCGAACTGCTCGAAAAGGTAACCGAATATAGTTACGAACCGACCCCGTGCACCACTCGCCGCTGTATAACGACTATGGATTATACATACTCTCTCGACCCTCTCGATGCTCCGCGCAAGACTCCGACGCTTGAGGCGCTCTTTTTTATAAACGCTCTCAGGAAAGGTCAGCAGATACCACATATAGAGATAAGCGATCGAGAAAATAAAATAGCCGTTCCTCCAGTCGTTATGGAGGCTAAAGGTTTGACCAAGCGTTTTGGAGATTTTGTCGCGGATGACCACATAGATATGCAGCTTCGCGGAGGGGAGATATTGGGCCTATTGGGGGCCAACGGTGCAGGAAAAACCACTTTCATAAAGATGCTTCTTGGGCTCTATCCGATAGACGAGGGTGAGTTGACACTCCTTGGAAAGCCTATAAAAAGTGCCAAAGAGAGGCGGGAATTGAAAGCTAGTATAGGTTATGTGAGTCAGCAGTTCTCTCTCTACAAAGATATGACCGTCAGAGAGAACCTGCACTATTTCGCCAGTATGCACGCTCTTGATATCGGCAAGGCTCAAGAGCGAATCTCCCGCTACGCAAAAGAGCTAGGTTTCGAGAAGTATATGGATGAGCTTCCTTCGGATCTCCCCCTTGGAATAAACCAGCGTTTCTCGGTAGCCGCCGCACTTTTGCACGAACCTGTCGTACTTTTTCTCGACGAACCCACATCCGGTGTAGATGCCATAGCCAGGAGTCAGTTCTGGCAAATGATAACTCTTTTAAAGAAAAAGTGGGGTATTTCGATACTCATTACGACTCACTACATGAGCGAAGCGGAGTATTGCGACCGTATTGTGCTTTTGAAAGAGGGGAAAAAGGTGGCCGATGACAGTGTGGAGAATCTATACAAAAAGTTCCCTAAAGCGAAGAGTTTCGAGGAGATATTTCTCCACTATTACGAGGATAGAATATGAATTCAGGTGTCATAGCAGCCTATATACTCAAAGAGTTCAAAGAGTTGCTGCGCTCGAGGATGATAGCCATAGTCTATATACTTCCTACCATGATCATCATACTTTTTGGCTACGGCATACGTATGGAGGTGACACATGCAAGAACCCTCATAATAGACAACGACAGGAGCAAAATCTCCCAAGACCTTACCGTCCGTTTTCAAAACTCGAAATATTTCGACACGAAAGTAGTGACGGGCATCACTCTCAAAGAGGCTCTTGAGAGTATCAAAAGAGCAAAAACAGATATTCTGATAATAATTCCGGACCGTTTTGAAAAAGAGCTGCTTAAAAGAGAAAAGCCTGAAATCGCGGTATTTGTCGATGGAGCCTTTCCGGTGCGGGCATCCACTATGGAAAACTACGTCAAAGGGGTTGTTTTCGATGCGGCAAGCACTGTTTTGAAAGAGAAGCCCAAAAATCTTGTCACCATAAACAATAGAAACCTTTTCAATCAGCCTATGCGAGACGAAGATGCCATAGTACCGGGACTTATAGGGCTTATTTTGCTTGTGGCACCCGCCATACTCTCAGCCCTGCTCATAGTCAAAGAGAAGGAGGAGGGGACAATATTCAACTTCTACTCATCTGCTGTGAACAGAGGTGAGTTCATACTTGCCAAGATCGTGCCCGTCTTCATACTCCACTCCATAAATATATTCATCCTTTTTCTCTGGGCTACATGGCTTTTTGAAGTACCTTTTCGCGGCAGTTTCACTCTATACTGGCTCTCGTCGGAGCTCTATATACTGACCAGTATAGGAATAGGGCTTTTGGTCTCAGTTATAACAAGATCGCAGATAGTGGCTATAGTTCTGACCATCATAATAACGATAATTCCCGGTTTTTTATACTCCGGCATGCTTATGCCGATCTCCTCGATGAGCGGGGAGTCCAAGATAGAGGCTCACATATATCCTGTCATGTACTACAACCATATTATTTACGATACATTTCTGATAGGGCAGGGGCTTGACTCTCCAAAAAATCGTCTCTACCTGGTTATATTGCTCTTTTACGCACTTTTCATCCTTCTTCTTGGAAGCAGACTGGTAAAAAAGGAGACGGGGTAATGAAAATATTTTTAGCACTCATAACAAAAGAGCTTATCGGCTTCTTTCGCTCATGGGGCCTTGTTGCCGTGGTTCTATACTCCTTCACTCTTGACATCTACATAGCAGGTGCAGGTATCGAAATGCAGGCGAAAAACATATCTGTTGGATATGTGGACGAGACGGGTGGAGGTATGAGCCTGAAAATATTGAGCAGGCTCCATATGCCTGAGTTCCAAAAACCTGTTATGTTCAACTCCCGTGAGGCACTCAGCCGCTCTATCTATAACAGAGAGACAATGGTCGGGATCATCTTCGAGTCAGATTTCGAAAAAAATTTGCAGAAGTATAAAAGAGCAGAGATAAATCTTCTTCTGGACTCGATTTCGGCGACTCAAAGCTTTCAGGCTCTGCAGTATCTTCAAAGCATTCTTCTTGAGTATGCAGATTTAAAATATCCTGTAAAACTGAAAATCCATAAACTCTTCAATCCAAACGCCACTACCTCACAATTCATGGCGATGTCCGAAATGCTTTCGGTTATTACACTCCTTGGAGTTATCCTTACCGCTGCCGTCTTCGTAAGGGAAAAGGAGAACGGAACGTGGGAGATCATGCTTTTGACACCGGTAAATCCAAAGCTTATCATATTGGCCAAAAGCTTCTCGCAGGTAATTATCGTTATGGCGGGAGTCGTTATGGCTACGGGAATCGTGCTCTTCGGTGCGTTTGACGTGCCGATAAACGGCTCCCTATTTGCTTTCTTTCTTCTCTCCTTCTTCTACGCCTTCACAAGTGTCGGGATAGGTCTTTTTGTAGCGGCAGTTTCAAAAAGTATGCTGCAGGTGGCACAGCTTTCCATACTTATAATGATGCCTCTTATCTTTCTAAGCGGTGCATGGACGCCGATACACGCCATGCACCCTCTATTGCAGGATCTTTCGCTCATCTCTCCTCTTAGATACTACATAGAAGGTAGTGAAAGCATCTTTTTCAGGGGAACCTCTTTCGTCGATCTATGGAGCTATTTTGCCGGTGTCATACTTCTTGGAAGTGTGTTATACTTCTACGGATTTAGAAAGATAGGAAGGCTTTTTTGATGACTACCGAAGAGAAAGTGGTACTTCTTGCCATTATGAAAAAAGAGGAGAACGAAACTCTGCAAGATATTGTTCTTATGCTTGAAAACAGTAGGCTTTTTACATTGAAAGAGGGCAAAAAGATATTGAAGTCTCTGAAAAAAGAGGGTTACATAAAAGAGAGCGAGTTGACCTTCAAAGGGTTAGAAATGGCAAAAGCTGCGGAGATGGAGTTCAAATTATAAAGAGTCAGGATGAGAAGTCATCCTCTTTTTCTCCACTCTTCTTCTCTTTTTCGATCTCTTTCAAGGCGAGCTCTCTCATCCACTCTGAAAAGTTTACCCCCTTCTTTTTGCAAAACTCTCCTATCTGCTTCATCTCCTCGATACTCACTTTGACTTCAAGGTCTATGTATTTCTTTTCCACTACAGGACTCCTCTTTTTACCATCGACAGCACCATCGGAATATTCAAGCCGTCGTTTTCATAACCATCGTCACGGCACGCTTCGCACTTGTCTCCCATAGGGCAGGTATCCTGCTCCAAAAGCTCTTCAAGAGTGCTGAAACCGTTCTCCTTTATAACCGAAGCGATGTCGGCGACGGTTAAGTCGTTGCAGTGGCAGATCAAAGTTTGCGAATCTACTCTCATTTAATCCAACCCTTCAATTCCCTTTTCGCCTTTTCCACCTTCGGTGCTACGACCGCCTGGCAATATCCATGGTATGGATTTTTTCTGAAGTAGTCTTGGTGGTACTCCTCTGCCGGCCAGAATCTAAGAAGCGGAGAGATTTCGGTCACTATCGGATCGCTGAACCGTTTTTGCGCCTCTTGCTTGCTCTTTTGCGCTGCCTCCCTCTCTCTTTCGTTTCTATATAAAATGACAGATCTGTACTGAGTGCCGACATCGGCGCCTTGGCGGTTGAGGGTGGTAGGATCGTGAATTTTCCAAAAAATCTCAAGAAGCTCTTCGTAAGAGATTTGAGAAGGATCATATGTAATGTTTACAACCTCGGCATGTCCCGTGTTCCCGGAACATACCTGCTCGTATGTAGGCTCTTTTACGCTTCCTCCGGCATAGCCGCTGACAACGTCCAGAACCCCTTTTACATTCTCATATACCGCTTCAAGGCACCAGAAACAGCCTCCTCCGAGTGTAGCCTCCGCAACTTTTGTACCCATGCCTCCCCCATTTACGGCAAATAGCGCCGTTGTTATAAGTATCAGAAATATTTTTCGCATGTTTCATTGTAATGAAGTTACTTTAATTTCCGTTTAACAGAGACTAAAAAGATGGATTTACGAAAATATAACTTCCAACTCCAAGCAGCAGTGCAATCGCCGCTCTTTTTGCCATCGATCCGAGCATATTTCCTATCTGGCAGCTTGTGCAGCTGCTATATTTTCTCGCTTCGTATCTACCATATATGAAGTAACCTATCAGCAGTACGAAAACTACCGCTATGCCAATTTTGTCGAATGTGTAAATTTGGGAAAGTCTCTCCTCGCCAACATCGAAAAATTTTGCAAAGAGAGAGATGAATATGAAAAAAAGTATCTTGTCTGAAACACTTAGAAAATAGACTCTTTTGGAAAAAGTGGGGCATAGTTCGACTTCAGGCACCATCCCTTTGTCTGCAAGTGCTTTCTCTACAGCTTCTCTTACAGGCTTGTCCACTTTAGCCAAAAATGTACCGCCGAAGGTGTAGTCGATCTTTCTTTGTATAACACGCGCAAGCTCCCCTTCTGCCTCCATATGGTGCTGCTTTCCGTTACGATCTTCGTAAACTAGCTTTATCTTTTCATACCTCGGTACTTCTATCTCTATATCTGGATAGTAGAGTGTCTTCTCTTTTCCTTTGACCGAGCCTTCCGACTTCAATATTCTGGGGTTGATCAACTCAAGAACATTACCGTCGTCATCTTTTACTAAAACGATGTTGTATGGGTAACCGGTCTGTATGGCGGCAAGACCATCCAAACCTTTTTCAACCAGCGTCTCTTTCATCATCTCTATAACTTCAGCAAGTTTCTCGTCGAACTTTCTTACATCGGTAGAGGGAATTTTTATGCGCTCGTCAGGGTATATGAGCAGATCTTTTTTAACAGACATGAAAAACCTTTTGGAAATTGTGTGGTAGAAGTGCCGCGCATAAAGCGCGGACGGGTGTTAGTGATGACTCTTTCTTACGACTGCGAGCATCTTGATATTAATGATGATAAACCGTATGAACTGCCAGATTACGCAAGTTCTAAAAAAGCGCACAATTCCGGTGGGTACCATCGTTGTGAAACTAGGCTCATAAGGTTTTACATTCTTCTCTATCGGTTCCATTCTCTCTCCTTCTCGATTATTCAGGTATAAGCGTCCAGCCCGGCTTGAGCTTCGCTTTGTATATGAACATATGGTGCAGTATATGCTTTATCCAGTGCCCTGCAAGCCCGATCTCTCCAAATGTGTAGTCAAGATCTCGACCGATTCCCGGGTATTTGTCGAAATCGGGAACTACCGGGTATACCGTAAGTGCTGCCGCCGTACCGTCGGTGAGACCTTTACCTGCAGATGCGACACACGCTGCGCCCATCTCTGCCATAGATGCATGGTGAGTCGGCTTTTCGGCTCCGTTTATCATATCTCGAATCGACATGGCTACAGTCTTTCCTATAATACCTGAAGGCATTCCCGTTCGTGGAGGAGTCGGGTTGATAGGAGTACCGTTGGGGCTCTTCATAGGCTTTGAAATTCCATGTGGTGGTGCGAAGGCGATACCGACTGCGAAAATGTTGGGATAGTCGGGGTTTTGGTAAGTTTTCGGCCAGTCACTCGCTTTCCACTCTTCATAAGGTTTACCTGAGTAGTCTGCGTCAACTTTCAAGAAACCGTTAGGTGCGAAAAGCTTGTCGGTCATATCGCTTCCGTCTTTTGCGTACGCTTTGAGGCCTACACCGGCAAAAGGAGGTATGAGCATGGAGAAGTCGAACTCCATCTCTCCCGTGGAGCCGTCAAGAAGTTCATAATGTATCTTTCCCTCTTCTACCTTGTTTACATGAGCGCCGATTGTCCAATCAATTCCGCGCTCAGTGTAGAGTGACTCCGCAAAGAGGCGGGAACTTGCTGCATATCCACCCTGCTTGATGTGCAGACCACCTATTCCAAAGTCTCCAAGGAACGATTCGTTGGAGATCCATTTTATGTCGGCGAGCTCACGAACACCCGCTTTTCTAAGTTCATGCTCTATGTTGAAGACATATTCGAAAGCCGCACCCTGGCATGTACACATACCGTGACCGGTACCAATGACGAAACGCTGTCTCTCACCCGCTTTCATCTTGGCTATCGCTTTTTGGAACTCTTCGTTCGCATGGGTAGCGTGGTCGGCGGTACATACAGAAACGGTATAACCGTTGTCCGGTCCAAGACCCTCTGTCGCACCGAAGTTGAGTTTGGGTCCTGTAGCGTTTATGAGGTAGTCGTAAGAGATAAGCTCTTTCTCTCCCTCTTTGCCCTGTCCGGTATACTCTATCGTTACGTACGGTACATCCTCGGCTTCTCCGCCCTCAGGGTGAATCGAAACCGCCTTCGCCTGACGATAATCGATACCGACTTTTTCATAAACGGGTGCCAAGTCGAAAACGACGTCATCTTTCGTCATCTGTCCTACACCTACCCAGATGTTTGAAGGAATCCAGTTCCATTTACTATTTGGCGTCACTACGACCACTTCATGCTGCGGCCCAAGCCAGTCACGCAAAAATGTGGCTGCTGTGTGTCCTGAGACACCGGCACCCAATACAACGACTCTTGCCATCTCAACTCCTTTTAAATTTATACATTCAGATTGATTATAGTCCTATTTGTTTAAATAAAATCTTAAAACAAGATTATATAGCAAATAGAATTGATTAAAGGATGATTTTTCGATAAATCATTTAAATTATTTATCGGTATAATATAAATAATTTATCTAGCCTGTTAACATTTACTACAACCAATCCCTGCACTATATCGGCATTTGAGAGAAAATGGTTAAAATATTTTAGAACAAGGGGGAAATTTATTTCCCCTTCTGCTCTATAAGTGCGAGATTGTTCAAGCCATGTTTTTTTAGAAGGTTGAATAGCTCTATGATTCTGCCGTATGGTACATCTTTGTCGATGCGAAGAACTACGGGGCGCTTTTTGTCGGTAACGTCGGAGACATTTTTATCGAGTTCATCCAAGCTAAGAACTTTTCCATTCAAAGCGACCCTATCTTTTGAAAGCTCTATGAGAAGCTCTTTTTTCTCGACAACTTTTTCTCCCTCTTTGCCGCTCGGCAGATTGAGAAGCAGAGCCAGTTCATCTTTTTTGAAAACGGAAGTCACGAGAAAGAAGATGAGCAGAAGAAATACGACATCTACAAGAGGCGTCATATCGAGTGTCAGAGATTTGCGCCGTCTCACTTTTTCGTCCCGTAGAAACGAAGTAGCAAAAGCTCTTCTATCTGAGCTTCGATATCGTCTAGATAGGCTACTAGATAGTTGTAGCCTATGGTATGAATGATAGCCACTATCAAACCGCCTACAGTCGTAACAAGAGCCATTGAAATGCCGCTTGCGAAGACGCTTGGGTCTCCCATACCGACCTTTCCTATAGCCTCAAAAGCCATCAAGACGCCGACTACCGTACCAAGAAGTCCAAAAAGGGTAGCGGTCGTTGCTATGATCTTGACGGTCGGCATTCCCTTTTCAACTCTTTTAAGTCTGCTTTGAAGAAGCTCTTTGACTATCAACAGAACGGCTCTTTTGTCACCCGAGGCTATGGAAGCAAACTCGCTTGCTATCTCTTCGGCATACTCACTCTTTTTACGACTAAACAGATAAAACTGTATCCATTTGGTTGCCATAAGAGCGATTCCGACACTGTTCATCGCTATCAATATATTCATTATAACGCCGCCGGCTTTAATATACTCCATTAAACTCATTTCGGTTCCTTCCTAATTTTTCAACATATACTTTATCGGGATTTTCAATCTAAACTCCTCTGAGTCGATGCCTTCCGGAATAGGGTCGAATTTTCCTATCTTTTCGAGGGTTTTTTTGGCCGCCTTGTTGAGCCTGCCGTATTTGCAGGGGCCGACCACCTCCAAAGCGGCTATACGGCCATTTTTAAGTATAGTAAATTTAACCTCTACTACACCGGTCTGACGCAACCTTTTTGCACTTCTTGGATAGTATTTGTTCTCTTCTATCTTTCTGCGAACCGATGCAAGATATTCGGCTTTTATTCTATCTATCTTCTCTTTATCTACACTTTGTGCGGCAACTACGGGCTTTGGAGCAGGTGGTGGCGGAAGACTCTTTCTCACAGGCTCTATGACTCTTTTTTCAACAACCTTCTTAACAGGTTTTTCTATCTTTTTTGGAGTAGGTTCCGGCTTCTTTAGCGGCTTCGGTTTGGGTTTAGGCTTCGGTTTGGGTTTTATTACAGGTTTTTGTTTTGGCTTTTCGATCGGCTTAGGCTTCGGTTTGACTTCTTCGGGCTTTGGCTTTGGCGGCTCCTGGTAGTGGCAGACCGGTTCCGGTTTTGGAGCGGGTTTTACCGAAGATAGCTTCAAAAAGACCTTTTTCTCTTCATGAGCCGGTTTCAAAGATGGAGTCTCCAGCCTGGTATAAAGGAAAATGAGTGCTTCGGCAGCGACGACTGAAATGAGGATGGAGATGAAAAGGTAGGGTTTTTTCAGTTTTTCATCGAACAAATGGAACCTGCCTAAAATTTAAATTAAGATTGTAGATTATATATAAAATTTGTTATGTAAATGTTAATTTGCAAGGTTTGCAATGAATATCGCTCGATTAAGCCACCGCCAATCAAACCCCATCATAAAACATTCAATATCACCCATACAATTGTCAATTTGACAAGTAGGTACGAATTTGTTAAAATGACAACTATGAAACAAGATCATCAAGCTTTCGAGGCACTGCTAAAAATCAAAGGGATTAGCAAAAAAGCATTTTCGGTATACAGCGGGATCCCTTACTACACGGTTGCCGGCTGGAAAAAGTCGGGCTACGTTCCTGCTTATGCGATGGTATTGCTGCGGCGTATGCCGTCTGCAAAAGAAGAAGTTACCGCCGGTGAGTTGCTTGAAGCGGGACTACCCAAAGCGATCCTTTGGAACAACGATCCTAAAAAGAGGGTTCCGGTCGATAGATTTATCGTCGCTACTCTTCAAAGGGCTTATAACGATTTTGTCGTGGAGAAGTTAGCCGAGTTTTTCGGGAATGAACGGGTTTTAAGTGCGCTACTGATCCATAAAGATCGTGTAAGCGATAGGCTTATAGCGCAAGTGACGGCACATCTTCAAAATCACAAGAATGCGGCATGATCCATCCCGAAACCGAGGCTTTACTCCAAGCGTTTTCTCAGGTAAAACTTTTTGAGCAGCATCGAGCCATTTTGATCGGAGGAACGGCATTAGCCTACCATCTGAGTCATCGTGAAAGCTTTGATTTGGATATCTGTTTTCCTTTTGCAAATACATTGCCGCCGCTTGATTTTTTAGAGTATTTTAAAGAGGTCATTCCTTTAGAGTTTGATAGAGCTATTATCGATACCGCTATCAACGAAGGTGGGGATATCCACGAAGTGATGCAACGCTATATTATCAACGGGGTTAAAGTGGATTTCGTCATCAATCCTTCGAGCAATATCCATGAGAGCGAAATTCTAAAAAATGATCCGTCGGAACGATTAGGAACGCTACGTATCGCTTCGCTACCTAGCATCTTTAAGCTCAAAGTACTTTTGTTGATAGATCGAAATAAAATCCGTGATCTTTATGATGTGGTGTATATGCTCAAATACTGTCATTTCACAGGCAACGATATTATTGATACGATCATGCGTTATCGTATCACTTACCGGCTGAAACATATCATTGATCTTTTTAAGGCGAAAAAAGAAGACCCGTTCGATGTAGAAGGGATAGAAAATGCATCGATGCAACCGTGTGATTATACGACATTGAAAAAAGAGTTGATCGGGATTCTGAGTCAAATTTGATATAAATGATGGAGTTTGGATTGGTTGCGGGAGGAGGATTTGAACCTCCGACCTTCGGGTTATGAGCCCGACGAGCTACCAGACTGCTCTATCCCGCGACATTGAAGTGGATGGGGTGGAGGGATTCGAACCCCCGAATGGCAGGACCAAAACCTGCTGCCTTACCGCTTGGCGACACCCCAGTCTTTAAGAGGCCGCTACCTGTTTAGCGGACAGAATTATAATGCATTTAATCCCCAATGTCAAGGCTTTGTAGAAGTCCATAACATATGGCACTCCGGAAAGTGTTCAAAAAGGTATTGTACCGGAGATTTGTAACCAAGGGAAGAGTGGGGAATTTTGGTGTTGTAATCTATAAGCCAATCAGCCATTTTTTC
>Ga0256840_1004171_pt1 | contig 11030 bp, 9 predicted proteins | sample 355202metaG_FD_185969 | JGI IMG/M metagenome (GOLD analysis project Ga0256840, IMG submission 185969) | Hydrothermal vent microbial communities from Mid Atlantic Ridge, Atlantic Ocean - 355-202 | ecosystem: Environmental > Aquatic > Marine > Hydrothermal vents | place: Atlantic Ocean: Mid...
ATATAGGCAAACCAGGACAAAATGGATGGGGAAGAAGGGTGTATTTCACCCCCAACATCAATCCTCTATTATATGCCCTATCAGATCATATTGATGGCTTTCGGTAATTTTAACCCTGGCAATCTCACCAGGAGTTGCGACTCCGCTGTTGATATATACCTGTCCATCTATTTCTGGTGCCTGAAACCTGCTACGGCCGCATAGAAGCAGATCCGTCTCCTCACATGGGCCATCCACCAAGACCTGGAGTATCCGGTTTCTGAATCTCCGGTTCCGCTCCATGGATATTTCTGCCTGCAGTTCCATGATATGTTCACGCCGTTCCTCTGCCAGCTCTACAGGCACCTTGTCAGGCAGTCTGCTTGCAGCAGCCCCCTCTTCATCCCAGTAAACGAAACACCCGAGGTGATCGAAGGCAAGCCTCTGTATGGCCTCTGTCAATAAATGAAAATCCTGATCCGTCTCTCCAGGAAAACCTGTGATCACTGTGCTGCGAATGGCCACATCAGGCAGAGAATCCCTGACCATCTCCACCAGCTCATAAAGCCGTGCCGGGTCATAGGAACGTCCCATGGAGTGCAAAATCCTGGGGGATGCGTGTTGAATCGGAATGTCGAGATAGGGGCAGATCCGTGGCTCCCTGGCAATGAGACGAATCAACCCTTCCGAAAGCCGTTCCGGATAGAGATACAGGAGCCGAAACCAGGGGACAGAGGTGTTGGCTATGAGCTTCTCCAGGAGATCTGTCAACTCCTCTCCGCTGTAATTGTAGGCTGTGAGATCCTGGGCTACCAGGGTTATCTCTCTTGCGCCCTGCTCCTCAAGGACTCTTGCCTCTTCCAGAACAGACTCGGGAGAACGGCACTGTAACGGACCGCGAATCTTCGGAATCAGGCAATAAGTGCATCTGTTGGAACACCCTTCGGCAATCTTCAGATAACGCTGCCAGGGATGGGATGCCAGGAAACGCACAGTTGATCCAGCAACCCTGCTGAAACCAGCTTCTGCACCGGAACAGTCGCAACATCCCACCATAGACGCAATGAAACTTCCGCGTTTCAAGGGATCCCTGATATCCAGGAAGAGATCCACCTCTGGAAGGAGTTCTTTTAGTTTCTCCCTTCCATATCTCCAGACCAGACATCCGGTAACCGCCAATATCTGCCCCTCTTTTTTGGTTTCTCCCAGTCCGATTATGGTCTCTACAGACTCTGAAACCGCTGGTTCGATGAAGGCGCATGTATTCACAACCAGCAGCCTTGCTGCTGCAGGATCATCAACTATCCTGAGCCCATGGCATAAAAGGCCCATGGCCCCTAAGATCCCTTCAGTATCCACAAAGTTCTTGGGACACCCGAGACTAATCACATGAACTGGAAGCGGAATTGATTCAGGAGATGACATGGATTACCTGTAACGGATAAACCTTGTAAATGAAACAGCGAGAAATTGATGTAAAGCTGTCTTGAATAAAAGAGAGAGAGAACAGACCCGACTATCAGGACCAGGATTCCACCTTTCTGTCACTTATCCGGTTCTTTTCGTCCACCCAAACCAGCAGGGATCTGCCACTTTTCACATCGGATTCCTGGCAGATCACATAGGTTGCGATTATTATCAGATCTCCGGGGGATCCCTTCCTTGCAGCAGCACCGTTGAGACAGACCGTGCCCGTTCCCCGCTTTCCCTCTATGCAATAGGTCTCGAAACGCTCTCCATTGGAGATGTTATATACATATACCTGTTCAAAGGGTTTTATATCTGCTGCATCCATGAGATCCCGGTCGATCTCAAGACTGCCTTCATATGCAAGATCCGCATCAGTGACCACAGCGCGATGGATCTTGGATTTCAGCATGGTTCTGAACATATCTTTCTTCTCATATCCAGCTTATCAGAATCCCGGCATATCGGTTTCAAACAGAAAATCAATGGAACAGACGGTTATCTATTAACCTGGTCTCACCCACAAATACTGCAAGGGCAACTATCGCCGGCAAATCCACCCTTTCCATAGGTGTCAGGGTATCTGGCTCTGCTATTACTATATAATCGATTCTGGTCTCAGGGTAGCCCTGAATAAGTCCTGCCATCTCTTTTTTTATGATCTCAGCGTCCTGTTCGCCCTTGTGGATCATCTCCTCAGCCAGATCCAGCGCCTCCTTGAGACAAAGGGCTGTCTGCCGCTGGGACGGAGAAAGATAGCTGTTTCTTGAGCTCATTGCAAGGCCATCTACCTCCCTAACCGTGGGATGCCCCACCACCTCCACCGGAAAATCCAGATCCCTCACCATCTGCCTGATGACCTGGAGCTGCTGGTAGTCCTTTTCGCCAAACAGAGCCAGGTCAGGCTGAACGATGTTGAATAGTTTTGCCACAATAGTAGCTACGCCCCTGAAGTGGCCAGGCCTGGAGGCCCCGCACAATCCCTGGCTTACCTCCTCCACTACTACCCAGGTCTGAAAACCAGGGGGATAGAGCTCCATAGCATCAGGCACAAAGACCAGATCCACTCTGGCATCCTTGGATAGAGAAAGATCCCTTTCTATATCCCTGGGATACCTGTCCAGATCCTCTTCAGGTCCAAACTGGGCAGGATTGACAAATATCGAGACCACCACCTTGTCAGCCAGTTCCCTACACCGTTCCATCAGGCTGATATGCCCCTTGTGAAAATAGCCCATGGTCGGCACAAGGCCTATAATCTGCCCTGCCCTTTTCCATTGTCTGACAATCTCCCTTAACTCCGATTTTGAAGAAGCAGTCTTCATTCCCTGCACACTCCTTGATCCTGGGAACAGGTCCCGGAACTGTCACCATCCAGACCAAGAAATGATCTGTCAGGCAGAAGAGAATCTATTGAATCATCCCCTGAGCCAAAGCAATTTTTCTTCAAAAATTCCATGATGGCATACTCACCCCTTATTATATTCAGGCCTGTATCTCTCCTCTCTATCAATACCGGAATACCGTGGATGTCTGCAAGCCGTAGAAAAAGCCTGTTAATGCCCGGGTCATAACCTGGAATCTTTTCAATGCCAGGAAGGAGATCCTCTGATATCTCCTGTACCGGGTTGAATCGAATCTCGCAGGCAGAACATCCCTCAAGAGTTTTGAGCACCTGGACACAATGGGGACAGGACTGGGAAAAGAGGAGATATACAACCCTGTTGGGACTTGAACAGTGTCTCACACCGTAGGTCCCCTGATCCAGGGTCACTTTGTCATCTATACGATCCACTGCCATATGGCCCATTAGAAATATCTCTACTGCGATAAATAACAGCCCGCGAAGGAACCAGGCCGGACTGAAGAGCAGAGATGACAACAGTATTATGGAACAGATTACCAGGCAGTATGAGCAGAATGTTCCTGCAAAAAAGAGCTGGATACCCAACAAGATCCCCTCTGCTACCATACCACAGAGCAGAAATACCAGCATGGCCGGGCCTGCCCATGGAAAATCCTTGCGATTCAGCAGGATGGATAGCCCAAAAAGAAGGGAGAAATAACAAAATCCTCCAACACTCAGGAGCATATTCCCCAGATCGAGATAACTCTCAACGATCTCACAGGAACCACTGATACACGCTCCCTTTCCGTTGATCAGAATATAAAGGATCTGTCCAGCAGTAACCGCCATTCCAAGCAGGAAAAGGATCCTCAATAGCATCATCCGCCTGTTTTCCATCTTACAATCTTCTCCTCAAGAGGGATGTTGAGACAGGAAAAGAAACCAGACTGCTGCCCGGTTCTATATCCAGAAAACTTATCGACAAGACTGAAAAACAACCATAGAGACCAGGCCCAATCTGAAGAAAAAGATAATTCCGGATTGTCCGCATCAGACATCTTGAAAAATTTTTATTTAATATCAAAGGATTACAACATAAAAATAGATACCACCGCTTCAAAGTTTCAGCAAACTTATGGGCTGCGTAATTCGGGTTGAAATAATATATTGATTTCTGAGAACAAAAAAGAGATTTTTAATAGAGAGATACTAACAAAAAAAACAGGAAAAGAACAGATGAAACAGATAGACAGGCTTCCTGCCATGCTCTTTGCAGACAGGGAAGGTAATATATTCGATCATCCTCACCTGAAAATGGCTGTCCGGCGCGGTCTCTATGTGGAACCGCCCCAGCCGGATGAGTTGATTCCGCTGCCAGAGGGAAGCGAGCTCTTTATCCTGCCAGGGACCTTGCCAATGGGTTGGGACCCAGGAAGGAAACGGTTCGAGCTCTTTGATGCAGATGCAGGCAGTGGGATGAAAGGGCATCTTCCCTCTGCTGTTGCTGCATTCATGGCTCCAGCCTACACCATGACCGGACTTTGCGCCTTTGAAAAGCTGGATCCCTCCTCACAACCTTTACCCCTGTTTGCCTATACCGCTGTAGGATGGTGGAAAGGAAAGTTCTGGGTTACAGGGTTCAGAAGTGACATGGATTCCAGGCAGGATCCTGCCAATTTCCATCCGGACAGGGTCAGAAAAAAAACTGTGGCAACGCTGAAAAGGTTTAAAAAAAACCGTCTGATACAGCATCTGGGAAAGTGCAGCCTCACTTATGGCTGTCCTGCTGCGCGCAACCTGTTTCTCGGCCGCTTCGAGGCACCTCTTCCTTCCTCACCAGCCTGTAATGCCCGCTGCCTCGGCTGTCTCTCAAGCCAGCCTCCTGATGGTCCTCCTGCCACTCAGGACAGGATCACCTTTACACCCAAACCCTTCGAAATAGCAGAAACTGCTCTGTTTCATATCAACAGGGCAAAGAGACCGGTTGTAAGTTTTGGTCAGGGATGTGAAGGAGAACCCCTGCTCCAGAGTAATACACTGGCAGATGCCATTCATAGAATCAGACAGAGAACAGAGAGGGGCACCATCAACCTCAACAGCAATGCCAGCATGCCGGATGGCCTGTCAGCAATGATAGATGCCGGACTGGATTCCATAAGGATCAGTATCAATTCACTGAGAGAGAGTTATTACCATGCCTATTACAGGCCGAAAGGCTACAGGTTTCAGGATATCCTGGGATCCTGGAGGATTGCCAAGGATCGAGGGCTTCACGTATCACTGAATCTGTTGATATTTCCAGGCCTCACGGATCAGGAGGAGGAGTTCAACACCCTATGTTCCATAATAGAAGAGGTGGGTGGTCTGGACCTGATACAGTTGAGAAACCTCAACATAGATCCGGAATGGTACCTGAAGTCCATTGACTTTTCTGCCAGGGAAAAGGGCATGGGAATAAAAAACATGCTGAAGAAACTGCAGAACCGTTTTCCGAATATAAAGTTTGGATATTTCAACCCGGCACTTAGAGAATAATATCCAGGAGGTAATACACAGAAAAAGAAGAGCCGCCCTAAGAGGTAGGCGGCCCTTAATGTACTAAACGGCAGATTTAGCAGCAGCTCAGAACTCCTGCAACTCCACAAATTTCAAGGCATGTGTAGTACACTTTGTGACACATGCAGGCTTTAACCCCTTGTCTATCCTGTCTATACAGTAGTCGCACTTGACCGCCTTGCCAGTTGCAGGATTGTACTGGGGTATCTGCCACGGACATGCACCGGCACACGCCATGCAGCCGATACAGGCGTCGTAATCGATGAACACTATCCCATCCTCCCGCTTCTGCATGGCATTGGTGGGACAGATGGAGACGCAGTAAGGATCTTCACACTGATAACATGACCTGAAACTGTACTCGGTCTTGGGAACACCCCTGACATTCTTGAGGGGTTCATGACTTATCTCACACAGGATAGGACCCACGGGAAGGTTTTTGTTCACCTTGCAATGGATCTCACATCCGTGACATCCTATACATCTCTTGGCATTGAGATACAAGAGGTACCTGTTCATAGCTCCACACTCCTTCTGGGATTCCTGGGACTTCTGCGCACTGTGACAAATTTCTCGCAGAGACATAGACCGCCGCCTGCCTCATCCATATGGAGGAGAAGGCCCTCCATAAGCTTCTGGTCACTGAGTCCGGCATGATACGCCCTGGACTGCAGGGGCACCTGTCTGCCAAAGCCATGCACTGTATAGACCGCCTCTGGATGAATGAACTCTGTTACATGCACCTTGACCGTCCCCTTGAAGGTATCTGACACCACATCTGCCAGATCTCCGTCATTCAATCCCAGCCTGTCTGCCACCCTCTTGTTGATCCAGAGAGTGTTCTCTGGCAACAGTTCGTTGAGCAAGGGGTTATTGATGGTATGACCATGGGCATGGATGGGAGAACGGCCAAACACCAGCCTGAACTTTCCCTTAGGAGGTTTACAGGGAGGCTCATAAGGCTTAAGAGAAGGCAGGCCGGCATCTTCCAGTTTGGAGCTGATAATCTCTATCTTGCCGGAAGGGGTCTTGAACTTCCCTTCGAGATTCTCCCTGTCATACATTATGGGCTTGTCTGTCAAGGAGACAAACCCCTTCTCATCAAAATCCTCTATCTTGAAGCCTGTGGGCTCCAACTGCCAGTTCCAGTAATCTTCAATGGTTTCATAGGGAAAGTATTTTCCTACCCCCATCCGTTCTGCCAGCAGCTTGTAGATCTCCCAGCCAGGTTTAGTATTGAAGCGGGTCTCCACTGCCTTTCTGCGGACGATGAACCGGGGCTTAGGTCCCTTCTGGGTGGCGATACCGGTATCCCTCTCCAGGTATGTGGATTCAGGAAGTATCACATCAGAAAACCAGCCAAACTCACTGTAATGGGTGTCCACAGAGATCAGAAGATCTACATTGGCAAGGGCATCCTTCTGTGCCTGTGGATCAGGAAAGCAGTTGAACGGGTCATGCCTGTGGCAGATCAGGGCCTTGATAGGATATGGATCCTGGGTGGTCATTGTATCATAGAAGAGATGGAACAACCCGGGCCCCTTGTCAAAGTGTTTGTATTTCCAACCTACACCATCAGCCCGTTTCTCTTCCGGCTTTGGGATCTGGGAATCAAGGGTTCTGAGCCCCTTCACACCGCAATCTCCAGGCCCCTTGGCAAAGATCTGACCGCCCTTGGTCTCGATATTGCCCATAAGGACGTTCAGAATCTGGAGGGCCCTGCTATGGTAGAAGGAATCCCGGTACCTTGAAAGCATCCAGCCTGGATGGAAGATCACCTTTGGCCGATCAGCGCCTATCTGCTCAACAAAGCTCTTGATCTTCTTCTCCTTGACCCCGCACTCCTTGGCTGCCCATGCGGCGGTATAGGGCTGAATAAACTCCTCGAGCTTCTCAAAACCGATAGTATATTTATCTACAAACTCCTTGTCATAGGCCCCGATACGCAGGACCTCATTTATCATGCCCAGCGCCAAGGCATAATCGGTGCCAGGTTTTACCTGGAAGAAGTTCTGAGCCTTGACGCCAGTAAGGGTCTGACGGACATCCACATAGGTCAGGGTACCTCCCTGATCCAGCATATCCATCACCTGGTTGACCTCTGCTACCCTGAGAGCAGCCAGGATATTCCGACCAAACAGCACCAGGTGCTTGGCATTCTTGATATCATAGACAAACCCCTTGCGGCCCAATCCATATATGGAAAGGCTTGCATGATGCACATTCCTGCCACAGGCACTGTCATGGTTGGTGAAGTTTGGTGAACCAAGGGCATGTATGAACGCCTTGTATAGATCAGCCCATGGCCCCCCTCTGCAGCTCATCATTATTGCCCTAGCGCCATACTTGTCGATTATGCGCTCCAGCTTCTCACCAATGTAATCGATTGCGGTCTCCCAACTTACCGGATCCCAGTTACCAGCTCCTCTGCCACTCCTGCGGATCAGAGGTGTCTGAGGACGTTCACTGTCATTGTAGAGGGCCTTGCCTGCAGAACCTTTAGGGCATAGCGCCCTGTCCAGGATATGGGGATTCCCCTCGATCCAGGAGATATCGCCATCATCAACCTCTACCTTGATTGGACATCTGACAGAGCACATTCCACACATGCTCCAAATGGTCTTTCCCATATGTCCTCCTTACAATGTATAAAAATAGAAAATCCACGAATTACTAACAAAAAAAACCAAACATTCAGGTCTTTGGCTCTGGCACCGCATTATCTGCCTGACCAGGTAGATTTTGCTTTTTGCTTTTCTTTGACAATCTTCTCTTTGGTTTGAAAAATCTGCTGAAAAGCAACAACCCTGAAATATAGCCAATAAAAAAGGTTGCCGGCACTGAGAGCCCCGGGATTCCGAAACTGTTTTCAGGAAACAGCAGCAGGAACACCGGCCCTGAAAACTCCATCAGGGAATCAAACCAAAACAGTGTAATGAAAATTGGCAGCAGATACACCATGCCAAACCAGGAAAATTTATAGGCAATATATGTGTTGTATAGCTCATCCACATCCTTGTCATTTGCCTCCAGCAGGACCTTCTTGAGTTTCCAGTCCTTCAAGGCAGGAAGATACTGCTCTATCCGCCTCTTTTTCCTGATCCTGTGTAGGAAAAGGGCCTCCTTCTCATGGACCTTGAGCAGGCGCTTTATGGTCAGCGAGATTATGGCTACCAGGAGTCCCATGAGGATTACCTGAAAAAAAGGTGGAAGCCCCCAGTTGTTCAAGGGGGCTATGGTTACCCTGTAAAGCAGGTCTCCAAGGGTGTTGGCTGTGGCCACCACCAGGTGAAACCACAGCCAGTCCAGTAGATTCAGAACAGATTGCACCATCAGCTCCTGTTACCTCATGAACCAGAGGAGGTTGGTGTATTTCATGAAAACGATGATTAGTGCAACAGCAAGAAGCCTCTTGAGAAAGATCTCCGGCAGCTTCTTCTGGATCTTTGGACCTATCATGCCACCGATAATGGCGCCAGCGGCGATACAGATCGCCATGAGCCAGTCAGGAGAGTAACCCAGCAGGATATACTTTCCGATACCGCCGAAGGAGGTAGCAAAGGTGCCTGCCAAGGCGATGGGCACAGCAAGATACATTGGATAACCCATAACACTGGTCATAAAGGGCATGAACATGAATCCACCGCCTACACCAAAGGATGCAGCGATCATTCCCATGAGAATACCACCAACAAGCATGGCCAGCGGTCTTGCCACAAAGGTCTCTCCCCAGAATCTCATATCAAACTTGATGAAATTGAACTTATCGAACTCTACCTTGCCCATTTCAGCAGCCTTACCGGTCTTTTTGGCCTCTGCTATGGCATCGTTGAACTTCTTGACGATGGCCTTTAGGGCCTTCTTCTTTTCAATTGTGCTGGGCAGGCTCTCATGAAACAGCTTCAGACCGATAACCAGACAGATGATGCCGAGATAGAACTTGTATGCCTTCAGGGGCAGATACTTTGCGGAAAAGTTGGGGCCCAGGAAGAATGCACCGATAAAGATACCTATGGCAAAAAAGATGGCTACTGGCCAGGCAAAACGCCTTTCCTTGAAATAGGTGGTGAGACCAGTAATCGGGGAGCAGAGGGTAAGGAACAGGTTTGTAGGCTTGACTGTATTAGCAGCATTGATTCCTATGGGACCCTTTGTTCCCAGAACGGTTATCTGAAAGGCTGCTGTAAAGAGACCCCCAGCAGCACCCATTATAACGAAGAGCACACCGATGATAAAGGCGCCACCAAAGACTACCAATGGATTCATATAGGTGTTGGCCGTCTTGAAGAAGAAGCCTGCAGGCTTGACCACATAAGTGCCGATCTTGTCCCCATTTGCATAAATGGCCATCTTGGTGCCAGGAGCTACATTTTTGTATGGGGTCATGGTGATGGAAAACTCACCGGTCTCCTTGTTATGGGTTATGGACACACCCTTGTTCCATGGTTCTGCCTGCTTGTTGTAATCAGAGAGAACCATCCTGGAGGCACCGCCGCCGATTGCCGGCTCCTTGGTGATGGTATTTATTCCAAACTTCTTTTCATGAGTATAGGCCAGGAATTTCCACTGCTTTTCATTGGAGATCGGGCCAAGCATTCCCTTGACATCGTCTGGAATCTCATTCCATGCCTTCAGTTTGTTGATGCGCACATAATACTTGAAAGGCGGAAAGGCAAAGATGCCGGTCGTCTGACCACGGGCCATCTCCTTGGGAGCAGCAAACTTGTCCGGCATAGTAGTAATAATATAATAGATAGGCGGAATGGCAGTATCGCCAAACTTCTTGGTAAGCTTCTCCTTTTCCTTCACACCTGGAGAATCAGAAGGTTTGAAGAGCTTGTCTGTACAGAGAACGACTACAAGATCCTCACCAGGAGCCACTTTGCCCTTTATGGTCACTGGCTGCCCAGCCCCATACTCTGCCTGATCCAGACTGCCATCTGATTGCGCCATGGCAGTGGATACGAGACAAAAAACAGAAAGAATCAAAAAACTCAGCAATTTCCTTGTCATCATAACTTCTCTCCTCCTTTTTGTTGTTTTTGTTATTGACGATAAATGATTTTGCCAAAAATATCCCTTTTCTCCCCTAAAAAAAATGACAAACATTACAACACAAGCAACAACAGTGCCTGAAACAACCCAAAAATAAAAAAAAATAAATCTTGTAAATACAAGATGTTATCCACAATGAACGGAAACGAGCACCAGCAGATGGTGCAACATGAATGTTGCATAGAAACAGAAAGGTATCAGGTTGGCCGAAATTCAGAGGGATTTATTCCATAACGCCTGAGCAGACGCTGCAATCCCTGACGCTCCATTCCACATATCCTGGCCGCCTCAGAGACATTGCCGGATGTCCTGGCAAGAAGCCTTTTGATGTATCGGACTGAAAACGATGAGATAACCTCCTGTTTAGCCTGGGAATAGGGCATGGAAAAGAGAGAAGAGGCGACGATCTCAGGATGGACTGAAGAAAGGAAGCCGGATTCATCATCCAGATCCGATGCACGGATTGTTCCTGTACGGTTCAGAAGAACCGCCCGATTTATGAGATTTTTGAGCTCCCTGACATTACCCTTCCACTCCCTGCTCATCAGGAGATCCAGGGCATCATCTGAGAAAAAGAGCCCCTCCTTCTCATATTTTTTACTGTATTTTTCCAGGAAACTACTGG
>Ga0256840_1004172_pt1 | contig 11028 bp, 4 predicted proteins | sample 355202metaG_FD_185969 | JGI IMG/M metagenome (GOLD analysis project Ga0256840, IMG submission 185969) | Hydrothermal vent microbial communities from Mid Atlantic Ridge, Atlantic Ocean - 355-202 | ecosystem: Environmental > Aquatic > Marine > Hydrothermal vents | place: Atlantic Ocean: Mid...
GATGCTGACGGGATTATTGATGCTTTAGATTTGGATTCAGATAACGATGGAATTCCTGATAATGTTGAAGCTCAATCTACAGTTGGATATATTGCTCCAAGTGGAATAGATGCAAATAGTGATGGGATAGATGATGCTTATGCAGGTGGGCTAACACCTTATAATAAAGATGGAGCAGATACGCCTGATTATTTAGATTTAGACTCGGATAATGATGGTAAATTGGATACTATTGAAGCAGGTTACACTGTAGCAACAACGACAACAGATACCGATAAAGATGGGATTTTAGACGATTATGATGATGTTGTTGGTGCAGATGTAAATGATGAGTTAAATTCTGGTGCATCAGCCCTTCCTGATGAAGACAGCACTTCTGATGATGAGAATGAACCAAACTATCGTGATATTGATACCGATATTCAGGCTCCAACTGTTGTTAATGATACAAAAATAGGAATTAGTGGTACAGCTGTTACTGTTGATGTTTTGGCAAATGATAGTGATGTTGAAAATGATATGGATGCAACAACAGTTCAAATTGTAGGAACAGCTAATATAGGGGAAAGTTTGGTTGTTGCAAATGAGGGAACATGGAGTGTTAACCCAACAACAGGTGCAATTACCTTTACACCTGAAGCAGGATTTACAAATGATCCAACGGTTATTAAATATACTGTAAAAGATAGCACAAACTTAACTTCAGCAGAAGCAACAGTCACAGTAGATTACCCACAAACAGCACCCGTAGCAGTAGTTGACTCTGCAACAGGTGTTTCATCACAACCAACAACCGTTAATGTTGTGCGTAACGATACGGATGCAGAAGGCGATATTGACCCTACTACGGTTCAGATTGTAGGAACAAGCAATGCAGGTGAATCTTTGGTAGTACCAAATGAGGGAACTTGGTCTGTAAATGCAACAACAGGTGCCATTACCTTTACTCCTTTAGCGACATTCACAGGAGACCCAGTAGCAATTAGCTATACAGTAACTGATAAAACAGGTAAAGTTTCAAATGCTGTAGCAGTCAGTGTTGACTACCCACAAACAGCACCAGTAGCAGTAGTTGATTCTGCAATAGGTGTTTCAGGAGAAGCAACAACGGTAGATGTATTATCAAATGATACAGATGCAGAAAATGATATTGACCCAACAAAAGTTCAGATTGTAGGAACTGCAACTGTAGGTGAGAGTTTGGTGGTTCCCAATGAGGGAACATGGTCTGTTAGCCCAACAACAGGTGCAATTACCTTTACACCTGAAGCAGGATTTACCAATGACCCAACAGACATTACTTATACGGTAAGTGATACAACAGGTCAAGTTTCAAATGCAGTTGTTGTAAGTGTAGACTACCCACAAACAGCACCAGTAGCAGTAGAAGACAGTGTTATGGAAGTTACAGGGAATCCTGCGACCATTGCAGTACTTGGAAATGATACGGATGCTGAAAATGATATAGATGCTTTAACACTTCAAATCGTAGGAACAGCGAATGTAGGTGAAAGCCTAGTAGTTCCAAATGAAGGAACATGGTCTGTGAATGCAGGTTCTATAATCTTTACTCCAGATACAGGATTTATGTTTGACCCTACACCAATTACCTATACAGTAAATGATACAACAGGTTTAACGACAAACCCTGTAGCTGTAACGGTTCTTTATGACCTTGACGCTGATGGAATTGCAGATGTGAATGACCTCGATGATGATAACGATGGAATCACCGACTTGCTAGAAGAGAATGGAACACCTAATAGAGATACCGATGGAGATGGTGTTGTTGACTCTAAAGATTTAGATGCTGATAATGATGGAATCTTAGATTTATTAGAGAGTGGACAGAATCCAGCTGTGGTAGATCTTAACAATGATGGTGTTCTTGATAGTACAATTGATGCAGATAACGATGGACTGATGGAGGTAGCAGATGCTGATGATAGTGATGCTACTTCCATTGGTAATGTAACACCACTTGATACCGATGGAGACAATAAGAGAGATTTCCAAGATGTAGATTCAGATAATGATGGACTATCAGACCTAAATGAAGCGATTGTTCCAGTAGGAAATGATGCAAATAATGACGGAATGATAGATGGTGACGTAGATGAGAATGGAATTCCAAAAGTAGTTACTTCGGTAACAACACCATTAGATACTGATAGTGATAACATTCCAAACTACCGAGACTTAGATTCAGATAATGATGGTCTGAACGATGTAAGTGAAGTAGGTGGCGTTGATACAGATGGAAATGGTTTAGTAGATACACCAAACAGCTTGGTAGATGGTTCAGCCATTCCTGATACTGATGAGAATAATGTACCTGATGTATTGGAGCCGAGCAATCCTAAGTTACCAGCAGTAATAGATACGGATGGAAATGGAATTATTGATGATTCTACCGATACAGATAACGATGGAATCCCAGATGTAACAGATGGGAAAGATGCAACATTTGCAACGATACCATTGGTTGATACAGACAAAGATGGAATAGCTGATGTTTATGACATTGATGATGATAATGATGGAATTCCTGACTTGGTAGAAGAGAATGGAACGCCAAACCGTGATACCGATGGAGATGGTGTTGTTGACTCTAAAGATTTAGATGCTGATAATGATGGAATCTTAGATTTATTAGAGAGTGGACAGAATCCAGCAGTTGTTGATACAAATAATGATGGTGTACTTGATAGTACAACCGATGCTGATAATGATGGATTAATGGATGTGGCAGATGCAGATGAGAGTAACCCGACATCAGCAGGAAGTGTAGCACCAGTTGATACCGATGGAGACAGGAAAGCAGACTTCCAAGATGTAGATGCTGATAATGATGGAATTTCAGACTTGGTTGAAGCAGGAACTCCAGCAACAAACGATACAAACAATGATGGAAAGATTGATGGTGCTGTAGATGAAAATGGTATTGCAACCGTGGTAACACCAGTGACTGTACCCATTGATACGGATACAGACAGTGTTCCAAACTATAGAGACCTAGACTCTGATAACGATGGCTTAACCGATGTAACAGAAGCAGGATTATCAGATAGTGAAAAAGATGGTTTGGTAGATACTCCAGATACTTTGGTAGACCCAACAACAATTCCCCAAACAGATGGAATTAGTAATCCATTAATTCCAAGTAATCCAAACTTGGCTGCAGCGATAGATAGCGATGCTGATGGAATTATTGATGACAAAACAGACACTGATAAAGATGGTATTCCTGATGTAACAGATGGGGTAGATGAAGCCTTTGCAACAACACCACTTCTTGATACAGATAACGATGGAATCGCAGATGTGTATGACATTGATGATGATAATGATGGAATCGCTGATTCAATAGAAGAGAATGGTAACCCTTTAAGAGATACAGATGGTGATGGAGTTGTTGATTCTAAAGATTTAGATGCTGACAATGATGGAATTTTAGACATTATAGAAGCAGGTGGCGTTGATGCAAATAATGATGGTGTGGTTGATGATGCAACAGATACCGATAATGATGGTTTAGCCAATGTGGTGGATAGAATGCCAACGAGTGCTGACTTACCAACAAGTTTTGATGCTGCTAAATTGGTAGGAGTGTTACCCGTTACTGATACCGATGAAGATACTAAACCAGACTTCCAAGATGTAGATTCTGACAATGATGGAATTGCTGATTTAATTGAAGCAGGAATTTCAGCAACGAATGATACAAATAATGATGGAATGATTGATAACCCAACTGTAGATGTGAATGGTGTACCAACAGTTGTAACAGCAGTGGCAAATCCAGTTGATACGGATGGTGATAATGTACCAGACTACAGAGACCTTGATACTGATAATGATGGAATCTTAGATGTCGTCGAAGTAGGTGGCGTTGATGTTGATGGCAATGGTATTGTAGATGTACCAAATACATTAACTGATGCTTCAACCCTACCTGACAGTGATGCCAATAATGTTCCAGATATGCAAGAGCCAAACAATGAGAACTTACCAGTTCAAATTGATGCCAATGGTGATGGTGTGATTGATAATACAACTGATAGTGATGGTGATGGTATCCCAGATATTGTTGATGAGAGTGATGATGCATTTGCAACAGCACCAATGACAGACAGTGATGGTGATAATATAGATGATGCTTACGATATAGATGATGATAACGATGGAATTCCTGACTTGGTAGAAGAATATGGTGATGCTAGTAGAGATACCGATGGTGATGGTGTTGTTGATTCACTTGACCTTGATGCTGATAACGATGGAATTTTAGATATTGTAGAAGCAGGTGGGATTGACAGTGATAACAATGGTAAAGTTGATGATGCAAGTGATGTTGACAATGATGGTTTAGCTGATAGTGTGGATGTAAATTCAACCGTAGCTGATATTCCAACAGATGTGACTGAAGCAACAGCTACAACCAACTTACCAATTGTAGATACCGATGGAGACTCTAAAAAAGATTTCCAAGATGTAGATTCAGATAATGATGGACTCTCCGACTTAGTAGAAGCAGGAACTCCTGCAAGCAATGATGCAGATAACGATGGAATGATTGATACACCAGTTGTGGATGCACAAGGTATCACAACGGTGGTAATACCTGTGGCTGTACCTGTTGATACTGATGGAGATAACCGACCGAATTACAAAGATTTAGATTCAGATAATGATGGTCTTAACGATGTAGTAGAAGTAGGTGGAACTGATAGTGATGGAAATGGGTTGATTGATGGTAATGTAACATTGGTTAATGGTTCTCCACTACCAGATGTAGATGAGAATAATATTTCTGATGTCTTAGAGCCAAATAATGATAAGTTACCAGCTGTGATTGATGCCAATGGTGATGGAATCATTGATGACAATAACGATACAGATAATGATGGTATTCCAAATGTAAGTGATGAGAACATTACAGCTTTTGCAACATCACCTGCTGTTGATAGCGATGAAGATGGTATTACTGATAGATATGACCTAGATGATGACAATGATGGAATCTTAGATATTATCGAAGCCAATGGTGTCGATACTGATAATAACGGAAGAGTTGATGATGCAACCGATAACGATAATGATGGTCTTGCAAACATTGCTGATATTAATCCTGATAGTGCAGATGCACCAACCGATAGACTTGAAGCTCTAAATATAGCAGCACTTGTTATCTCTGATACCGATGGTGATGAGAATCCAGACTTCCAAGATGTAGACTCAGATAACGATGGACTCTCAGATTTGGTAGAAGCAGGAACTCCTGCAGTTAACGATACTGATAATGATGGAATGATAGATGGTGCTGTCGATGAAAATGGTATAACTACAGTGGTAACACCAGTAACAACAGCAACCGATACCGATGGAGACAACACACCAAACTACAGAGATTTAGACTCAGACAATGATGGACTAAACGATGTAAAAGAGGTAGGTGGAACAGACTCTGATAACGATGGTATTATAGATGGAAATGTTACCCTTGTAGATGGTTCAACTTTACCTGATGGTGATGAGAACAATACATCAGATGTAAATGAGCCAAACAACGTTAAGTTACCAGCAGCTGTTGATGCAGATAACGATGGAATTATTGATGATGCAACCGATACCGATGGTGATGGTATTCCTGATATAACTGATGAAAGTCCAAGTGACTTTGCAACAAAAGAGTCAATGGATACCGATGGTGATGGAATCGCAGATCAATTCGATATTGATGATGATAATGATGGAATTGTCGATGGGATTGAAGAGGCTGGAGATGCAAGTAGAGATACCGATGGTGATGGAGTTGTTGACTCTAAAGATCTTGACTCTGATAACGATGGAATTTTAGACATTGTAGAAGCAGATGGAGTTGATGGTGATAACGACGGACGTGTTGATGATGCAACCGATGCAGACAATGATGGTCTTGTAGATGTGGTAGATGCCAACCCAACAACAGCAGATGCACCAGCTGATGAAGAAGCAGGAAGATTGGTAAGCATTTTACCTGTAAGTGATACAGATGGTGACGAAATAGCTGATTTCCAAGATGTGGATTCAGATAATGATGGCATCTCAGACATGCTAGAAGCAGGAATATCTGCTGATAACGATAGTGATAATGATGGAATGATAGATGGTGATGGTGATGAAAATGGAATTACAACAGCTGTAAGTCCAGTTGCAAACCCAATAGATAGTGATAAAGATGGAATCGCAGATTATAAAGAGTTAGATTCAGATAATGATGGAATCACCGACTTGGTTGAAGCTGGAGGAGTAGATGTTGATGAAGATGGATTGATTGATAATGAAAAGACACTTATTGATGCTTCGATATTTCCAGATGAAAATGGAGATGGAACTCCTGACTATAGAGAGTTTAATGCTGAGTTCTTATCAGATAGCATTGTTAATGTAGAATTAAATACAACAGCTGTAGTAGATGTGTTAGCCAATGATAATGTTAATATGTTAGACCTTGCAACACTACAGATAACAGGAACCGAGAACCCAGGAGATAGCTTAATAGTTAAAGGTGAAGGGGTATGGAGCATTACAGAAGATAACTTCATTACTTTTACACCAGAAAATGGGTTCTTTGAAGATCCTACAGATATTACGTATTCGTTAGAAGATATTAATGGGGAGAGAAGAGGAACGGCAACGGTTAATGTAAACTATAAACCATTGGTAAGACCAGATATAAAAATAACAAACCTTGCTGACCCTGTTACGGTAGCTGTATTAGAGAATGATAATGGAGACTTAAATGTTTCATCAGTGCAAATTGTATTACCAGAAGGGTTTAGAGACTTACACCCTGATGCAATACTTTCTCAAACAGTAACCTTTGAAGGGGCATTTCAAAAAGTAGGTGATAGGCTTGAAAGTGGTAAACAATTGATTGTTCCTGGTCAAGGTACTTGGTGGGTTAACGCTGATGGAACCATTACTTATCAAGCAGAAGCTGGAATTGAGATTGTAGACCCAACACCAATTTCTTATAAAGTCTTTGATAATAAAGGTAATGAGTTGGTTACTGATGCAGAAATTACGTTACATCAAGAAGTTGTTGCTGGGGTTAATGATACTGCTTGTCAAACAGAAGACTCTATACCTGTATTTACAAAGATAGGACTTTGGGCATTAGGATTAGCAGGTTCAATCTTTGGATTATTCCTCTTTAGAAAAGAAAACAATAACAATAATATTAAAGGATAAAAGATGAATTTAATTAAAAATATAGGCTTATCAGCCGTATCAATGATTGCATTAAGCAGTCAAAGTTACGCAGGGGGAGATATTGTCCCTGTGCAAGAGTATGAAGCCGAGCTAATAGAACAAGAAGTAATGGTAGAACCTATAATAGTTCAACCAGTGGTTAAAGTAGTAGAGCCAGAAGTTATTCCAGCTGTTGTAAAAAATACTCCATGGTACGTAGGAGCAGGATTGGTAGCAGGGCGAACAAGCAATGTTCACTGTGAAGATATAACCTATGGAGTAATGGCAAAAGCAGGATATGACTTCAATGAGTATGTTGGAGTAGAAGCACGTGGTGTAAGAACCAACTGGGAGTATGAAGGATCAAAGATAAAACATGCAGGTATTTTCTTAAAACCACAAGTTCCAGTAAGTGAAGATATTAACCTTTATGGACTTGTAGGATATGGAAAAACAACCACATCACATATTCAAAACCTAGATGAGACAGGCTTGGCATATGGAGCAGGAGCAGAGTATGCTTTGAGTGAAGATATGAATCTGTTTGTTGATTATGAGCGTTTAATTGAAAAGAGTAATGTTCCTGATTTGGAGGCACTTAGTCTTGGGCTTTCTTACGATTTTTAAGACTTTAGAGCTATAATCCTCTTAAAGAAGAGGATTGTAAAATGACCATTTGGAAATATGAAGAGAAGAACTTGGTAAAACTTTATAAAGAAGACCATGGTGAGGGTGAGTTTATCGGTGATTTAGATGAAGCAACTATTCGAGCAATGATTTTAGAGATAAAGCCCAATATTAAAATAGACCAAGCGTTTGGAACATTGGCATACTTTGGAATGTTACCTATTTTGATTAGCAAAAAAAGTCAATCCAATTAATTTGGATTGACGATAAAATAACTTGCCATAAACAACACAACTGTAATCAAAAAATACTTCACAGCAACAGCTGTAAAACTAATCACCTGACAACCCGTACAAGAGATAACTCGACTTGCTTCATATTTGGCATAAGCCACATAAGCGACTATTAAAATAAGTGAAGCTATGGTGGCAAATATGCTGTAGTTATAGAATGTTTGAAGTGTCTCTTGCTTCTCTGTAAAGAGAGGAGAGAAAAGGAAAATGGTTTCAAAAAAGAGTAGCTTTTCTATGAAACTTTTAAAGTACTCTCTCTTTGACATAGTAGAGGTGGCATTAAACTCAGCATGTTCTCCACCTATTGAGAGCTTTTGTTCTACACGCTTTCTTGTTTTTTTATCCAGTTTATTGGCAAAGGTTCCACCAAAAGTGTAGTCAAACTTTCGTTGTAGCATAAAGCCAAACTCTCCCTCAGCCTTCATGGAGTGTTGTTCTCCTGTTCGGTCTTGATAGATAAAACTTATTTTCTCATGTCTTGGAATTTCCTCTTCTATATTAGGAAGATAGAGAGAGGTCTCTTTAGAGGTGGTTTTCCCTGAAACTTTTAAAATACGTGGGTTAATGAACTCTAGCCAGTTTCCATCTTTGTCTTTAACGACCACAACGGAAAGGGTAATGGCTATTTGAATGGCTGCTAAACCTTCTGCATTGTTGGCTTCGATGGTATCTTTCATATCGTCTATAAGCGTAAAGAGTTCATCATCAAATCTTCGTACATCTACAGAGGCGATGTTTATGCGTTCATCGGGGTAGGTAATGAGTTCTTTAACCATATGGGAGTTTCCTTGTTTGTGAAGTAGTTGGGAATGTATAAAAGAAGTTATCTACTGGGGTCAGGTATTTAATGTTTCACTTCACTTTGTTACGCAAAACATTCAACACCAGACCCCGATTTCAGTTCGGTGGTTCTTAGTGTGACTTTAAAATAAGTATGGTCATTCTAATGTTAATGGCAACAAATCTAACGATTTGCCAAAGAACACAAGTTCTTAAAAATTTTTGAAATCCCATTGGCATCATGGTACCAAATTGTGGGCTATATGGCTCGATATGGTTTAAATGTTTTGACATGTTTATCTCCTTTGAGTGTTTTGTTATTATCTCTCTGCTCTGGGGTCTGGTGTTTAATATTTTATTCGCTTTGCTCACAAAATATTCAACACCAGACCCCGATTTTATATCGGGCTTCCTGTTACTCAGGAATTAACTGCCAACCTGGCTTAAGTTTCGCTTTATACAAGAATAGGTGGTGCAGAATATGCTTAACCCAGTGGGCTGCTAGACCAAGTTCACCTGTGGTTCCGTTCATATCTCTACCAACACCAGGGTACTTTTCAAAGTCAGGTACAATAGGGTAAACAGTCATTGCAGCAGCTGTTCCAGAGAATAGACCTTTACCTGCACTTGCAACACAAGCTGCACCCATTTCAGACATATTTGCTGTATGTGTAGGTTCAGTTGCTGTACCTTTCATCATATCACAAATAGAGTTGGCAACAGCTCTTCCCATCATGGCACTAGGCATTCCTGTTCTTGGTGGTGTTGGGTTGATTGGTGTACCATTTGGTGATTTCATTGGTTTTGAGATTGGGTGTGGAGGAGCAAAGGCGATACCTACAGCAAACATATTTTTGTAGGTTGGGTTTTGCAATGTACTTGGCCAGTCAGATGCTTTCCAGTTCTCATAAGCACCAGCATTGTAGTTGGCATCCACTTTCATAAATCCATTTGGAGCAAAAATAGTATCGGTAATATCAGCACCATCTTTAGCAAATGCTTTGATACCAACTCCTCCAAATGGTGGAATTAACATTGCAAAATCAAACTCTTGCTCATCCATTGTTCCATCAAGTGATTCATAGGTTACTTTACCTTCTTCTACTTTGTTGACATGCGCTCCTAAAATCCAGCTCATGCCTCTTTCAGCATAAAGAGACTCTGCAAATACTTTACTAGAAGTTGCATACCCACCCATACTAAAGTGAATACCACCCATACCAAAGTCACCAAGGAATGATTCGTTAGTAATAAAAGTAACATCAGCCATCTCTCTTACACCTGATTTTTTAAGCTCATGCTCGATGTTGAAAATATACTCAAATGCAGCACCTTGACAAGTACACATACCGTGACCTGTACCGATAAGGAATGCTTGTCGCTCTCCAGCTCTCATCTTTTCAATACATTTTTGAAGCTCTTCTGCAGCGTGTTCGGCATGGTCAGCAGTACATACAGAGACAGTATGTGTTCCCATACTACCTTCACCATTTCCAAGACCTGGAGTGGCATCAAAGTTTAGTTTTGGTCCTGTTGCATTGATAAGATAGTCATAAGTTAACTCTTCTGTATTACCTACTTTTTCTTGACCTGTATACTCGATGGTGATAAATGGAGTATCATCTTTAGAGTTTCCTTCAGGATTAATAGAGACAGCTTTGGCTTGTCTATAGTCGATACCTGCTTTTTCATAGACAGGAGCTAATGGGAAGATAACCTCTTCTTTTGTCATCTGTCCAACACCAACCCAAATGTTTGATGGAATCCAGTTCCATTGTGAGTTAGGTGTTACCACCACTACTTCGTGGTCATTTCCTAGCCATTTTCTTGCAAATGAGGCTGCTGTATGTCCTGATACACCACCACCCATAATTACTAATCGTGCCATAGCTTTCCTTTAAAAATAGATTTATTTATGTTTTATTATAGGAGTAATAGATTTAAATGTGAATTAAAAAGAGTGATTTAATGAATTTTATTTATTAAAAATACTCAACTATAGCTATAATTATAATTTATAATTATTGATATTATAAACATTTTTGAAAAGAACAACACTGTATATTTTATTATATTTTTTTATGTTTTTTTA
>Ga0256840_1004175_pt1 | contig 11024 bp, 13 predicted proteins | sample 355202metaG_FD_185969 | JGI IMG/M metagenome (GOLD analysis project Ga0256840, IMG submission 185969) | Hydrothermal vent microbial communities from Mid Atlantic Ridge, Atlantic Ocean - 355-202 | ecosystem: Environmental > Aquatic > Marine > Hydrothermal vents | place: Atlantic Ocean: Mid...
ACTTTTTGTGCCGACAAACAGAGCAGTTCAAAAGTGGGAAATGTCTCTGTCTTGATGCAAAACATAGACGGTTTCAACTTCAGTGAAGTCGATTATACGATACGAATCCTTTTAGATGTAAACAAACCCATTCGTGGCGCACACCCGGTGCATTTTTCTAAAATGAAGGTGGTTTTTTAATGCGTAGCGGATTTAACCTTTTAATGGCAATTTTTATCATTCTGCTTTTGGCCGGAGCAAGTGTTTTGACACTCAAGTACACCTCAATTTCTGCAAAACATTTTGCCGACAGCTACATCAAAGAACAGGCAGAAATATTTTCTCAAAGCGTTTTGGAGACAACTATTTTAAAGATTGAGGGAACAGACAGAAGTACCGAGTGTCTCACACTCTTTAGCCTTGATTCGGCAGACGGCAAGTTTACAGCAGATGTAAATATCTCAAAATACTATCTCTACGGGAATGATTATGACAGCGCAACCGGAACAGACTGCAACAGTGTAAAAAAAAGAATTCAGACAGAAGAATCTAACGGATATGTTGTGATAAACATCACAGTACAGACAAACAGCACCAATAAAAAGATAGGAAATTACATATCTCCTGTGAGAATTGTAACAAGGAGCCTGCAAAGACCATGAAGCAAAAAGCATATACACTCATAGAACTGATTTTTGTCATTGTCATTATAGGAATCCTGTCCGGTACAGGATTTTACTACTTTAAACCACATTACCTGCAAAATGACCGTGATTTTTTAGAGTTACAGCTCAACACAACACGCTATGAAGGGATTAACTATGACAAAAGAAATCCGTCCGGAAGTATGGATTACTCCATAGGATGCATTGCGCAAAGTGATTTTTTTACTCCAAGGACAACAATTGACCAACATTATAAGGTACATGCTACTTTTACATTAACGCCAAATGAAAATATTCTCTGCTTTGACACACTCGGACGCCTGCACGATGGAACAGACGCAAACAAAACAACACTAAATTCATTGCTTTCAACTGATATTGTGATAACATTACGATACAACAATGAAGAAAAAAACATTACAATTGACCATTTCAGTGGTGATTTAAGGTAAACTCATTCATATTTTGTTATAATAAAAAGAAATAGGATTAATTTTTGGCTGAAAACACGATAGTTCTGCTTGATCATGAACATACTGTTGTTTATGATGGACAAAAACCTGTTTTTGACACAAAAAACAAAAATCCTGAACTTTTCACAGCACTTGCTGTTCCTTTAAAATATATTCACTCTTTTTCTTTTAAAATTGCCAATACTCTCAGCGATGATGAACTCGCTATGAAAGCAGAGCTTAGAATGTACAAAGAGGGTGGGCTTGATGTACAAAAAGAGTATCGCATAGACTTTATCAAGTATGAGCTTGATCATGAATATCTCATCGAGGCATTTGCCCTCTCTCTTGATGATTTCAACCGCTATATTGCAGACTTTTCTTACAAAATAGATGTAGTGGATTTTACCTTTCCCCGTTTTTTGGCATACGAAGCACTTTACAAAACAGAAGAAACAAAAAAATCCAATGATTTATATATCTATATCAGTGATGATGAGGCTTTTGGAGCAATATACCAAAACGGAAAATATATCGGTCACAGAATTATCAACTCTTTAAACGCCATTTCCAAACGAACAGGACTTGAACTTGTCAAACTCAAAGAGTATTTGAAAGAAAAAGGCTTCAAACGTGAGAACTACGGACTTGAAGAGACATTGATTTTAGATACAATTGTTGAGGTTTTTTCAAAAGACATAGAAAAAATTGTCTACTCTGTCAACCATAAACGCGGTCTTTTCGGATTGTCCGGCATAGATACGGTTCTCATAGATTTTGAAGGGCACAGCCTGGAGGGTATAGAAGATTTCTTCTCCCCCTATGGCTTTGAACCTGTCATAAAACCTTTAACACAACACACAGAGCAGGCAACACCTTCGTTGTCTGTTCTGCTTGAATATGTCTTTGGACTGCACAATGGGGCAGATTTTTATCAGGTAAATTTGACACATCTTGAAAGAAAAAAACCGCTTTTTGAGTATGTTGGCTTTCGATATCTTGTTGAAACACTTGTCATAACTGTTTTTCTTGCGCTCCTTGGCATCTTTGTCAGTTACTATCTTAACGCACAACATAACAAACTTGTCATTCTTGAAGGCAAAGTAAAAAAGCAGAAAAAAAAGATAGAAAAGTTATCGCTTCGTTTTAAAAAAATAAAAAAGCAAAATGATCAACTGCTCAAAGTAAAAAAAGAGCTTGAAGACAAAATATTTGTATACGACACAACTTTCAGAGTAATTCCGATGATAGGACAAATAAGCATTAAACGGCAAAAAATGATGAATGATGTTTTAAAAGTGCTGAAAAAATACCGTTTAAGTGCCTCATCAATATTTCAAAAAGATGAAAAAAGTTTTGAAATTTTACTTATCTCCCAATCCGACAGAAGAGGTGACATTTCAAAGTTCATGCATGATCTTATAGAACTTGGGTACAAAAACGTAATGACGAAAGATATTACCTATGAAGACGGCGTTTATAAAAGCAAAATCTATATCAGTGTAAAAGAAGTTGGGTAATATGCTCAGAGATAAATTTGAAGAGATTGAAAACTTAGATTCCAGAACAAAAACTGGTATATATATTGCTATTCCTCTTGTATTGTTCACTCTGTTTTACTTTTTGTTTCTCTCCTCTACCCTGGATGAGTTTGATACAAATCGAAAAAAGACAGACGCGCTGCAAAAAGAGTTAAACAAGCCGACTCTGCGCTTAGTCTCGGCAAAAATTGTTCGCTTGAAAAAAGAGATTGTAAAAAATAAAACAGCAATTGAACAGGATAGAGAACAGTTGCATTTTTTTCAACATAAACTCGATTCAAAAAGTTTTTTGTTTATCTCCAAAAAGTCAATCAGTCTGTTTTTGGATAAACTCTTAGACAACTCTTTAAACAAAGGTGTGCTTATTCAAGCTATCACTTTGCACAATGAAAACAAACCTTATATAGGTAATCTGAAATTAAAAAAAGTCATTGATGTCAATGCCAGCGGGCGATTTTTAAACGAGCTCTCTTTTTTACGCAGTGTTGAAAAAAGCACCATGCTTATAAAAGTTGAAAATCTGCACATTTTTTTGCAAGAAACAGACAAACCGCTCTTCTCTTTTGAAGTGAAGTTTTACGGAGTAGAAAAATGAGAAAAGTATTTTTAATCTGTATATCTCTTACTTTTCTAGAGGCTAATTCTTTGCCCCTTGTCAAATATGATCCTTTTTATAAAAGCCAAAAAATACTGCGTGTACACGCTTCTAACAAAAGACAAAGCAAATCTTTTGTGCTCAGTGCTATTTATAACAACCGTGCCTTTATCAACAACAGATTTTATACCGTTGGAGAAAAAATCCAGGGCTATACAATAAAAAAAATCTATAAACAATCTATTGTTTTGCAAAACCGCAGCAGTATAAAAATACTGCATTTGCAGAAAAAACACCTTATTCAGATAAAACAAGCAAAAAGAGAAGAAAAATGAAAATAATCCTTTTACTGTTCCTCGTCCATACACTTTACGGAGCCACTGTTTGTGAAGACCAGCTCTTTTCACTCAGCGCATACAAACAAAAACAAAAAAGTGCTGTAGAAGTCGCTTCGATTTTAAAAGAGTTAAGTTCTACATGTAAACTCTCTATTGTATTTAATGATGACATATCAAAAAAAATGTTGCACAAAAAACTTGATTATGTCAATATAAACAATTATACTTTTAAGCAGTTTTTAGACTTTTTGTTTAACGAAGCAAATCTTTTTTATACTTATGAGCCTACAAAAAACACCCTGGAAGTACAATATCTGCAGACAAAAACTTTCAATATAGACTATATTTATCTAAGTGAATTAAGCAGTGAGAGCAGCAAATCTATCACTACAGGAGCAGCAGGCAATGCAAATGCGACCGGAAACGGAGGAGGAGCTGCCGGAGGCGGTGGCGGTTTTGGCGGAGGCGGTGGCGGTTTTGGCGGAGGCGGTGCCGGTGGAAACAACAGAGGGCAAAACGGTGGAAACTCATCCTCAAATGATTATACCATCATCCGTTCAAAATCAAAATTTACTTTTTGGGACAACCTACACAACAATATCTTAAAGCTGTTTCACAAAAAAGAAAATGTAAGAATTTTCATCAACAAAGATGCTTCTCTTTTAACCATAACCACGACAAAAAAGAATCTACAAAAGATAGACAGGTATCTCACTATTTTACTGAAAAAAATGCACAAGCAGGTTGCCATAGAAGCCAAAATCATAGAACTTACCTATGATGACAGCTCCTCTACCGGCATAGACTGGAGTAAACTTGATTTGTCTTTAAGCGGCAGTATCACTAATGACCCGGGGGCTGCCGGGGCAACACTTTTAAACAGGCCCTCATACAGTCTGGCTTACAGTTTTTCTACAACAAAATTTTTAAAATATTTAAAAACCTACGGAGACATCAAAGTTCTCTCAAACCCTAAAGTTGTCACGATGAACAACCAGCCTGCTGTTATCAATGTAGGAGAACAGCTCTCTTATAAATTTCAAACAGGCTCTGTTACAACAACAGGAGGCACTGCAGCAGGAACCAATACTTTTTCTGTCGGTTCTACATTTATAGGTGTTACGCTTTATGTTATTCCTGAAGTCAGTGAAAATAATGAAATCATTATGAAAATAAACCCTGTAGTCTCCAAACTCGCAGACAATACTTCCACAACCAGCACCTCTGCAAGTGCTACACGGGAGATTCCGCCCGATACAAAAATAAAACAGATGACCTCTATTGTACGCATAAAAAACAATGAAAAAATAGTCATTGGTGGACTTGTCAGCATCACAAAAGGTGGTACTTCTGTAAAAGTACCTCTGCTTGGAGACATTCCTTTTTTTGGTTCTCTCTTTAACTACAAAGAGAAGATAAAACAAAAAACAGAGATGTTTATTATCATACAGCCACATGTTGTGACTACAAAAGCTATGCCGACACTAAGAGACATTGATCTCAAAGATCCCTTTTTTCAATCGACTTTTGACAAAAATGTCACAAACGGATAGGTTTGTGAAATGAATTATCTAGAGCTTGCCCAGTGTTTTGAAGAACAAAACAGTTCTGAACACTACCATCAAAACAGTGAAGTGCTTCACATAAAAAACACGATAGAGAGTATCTTAAACAACAATACAAAACAGCTGCTTTTTTTAACAGGCGAACCAGGCGTAGGCAAAAGTGCTTTTTTGAATTACATCGAAGAGCAGTTTTCTTATGACATTATCAAATTTGACATTCCTTTTTTAGAACCTATAGATTTTGTAAAAATTTTAATTCAAAAAACACAGACAGAAGTTGCCAACTACTCCCTCGAAGAGCTCATCAAGCAGGTTATCTCTTTGTACCAAAACTCAAATTACATAGTAGTGCTTGATGAAGCACAGTTGCTTTCTAAAGATATGATTGAGATTATTCGGATATTGGCAGATTCCAAAGCTTTTTGGTTTATCCTTGCCATGCATGAACATGAATCAAAAAAAATACTCAAAGAACCCCAGTTTGCTTCGAGACCACACAAAGTATTGCAACTGCAAAATATTTCAATACAGGAGTGTAAGGAGTATATTTTTACAGAACTGCAAAACAAAAATGCCACTATGCTTGCCGGTGAAATTACAAAAAAACACATAAAGACTATATACAAACTGAGTAAAGGCAATATGCGCGTACTCAAAAAACTTCTCTTTACCTCTTTTTTACTCATTGATTATGCACAGAAAAATGATAAACAACGCTACAAAAACTTTAACAAATGTATTTTGACAATGGCGGCAATTGACACAGGACTGATTAATGCATAACTTTGATGACCTCCAAAAACGTTGTAAAATATATACAATTAAAAAAAATTTGAAATATCTGTTGATTTTGATTCTTTTCCTAGTCCTGGCTTTTTATTTTTACAACCGTACAAATAATCTTACTGATACAAAAACAGGCAATGAAAACAAAACCATAACAGCCAGCCATACCGTGAAAAATCCACCCGTGAAAAACCTACCCGTAAAAAACCTACCCGTAAAAAATCCGCCAGTGAAAAAAGAAACAAAAAAAACAACAGTTACAAAAGAAAAAAAACGCCCTGTTGTCATAGAAGAGTCAAAAAAAATTGCAACAAAAGCAAAAAAATACTCTTTGCAGTTTCTAGTAGCATCTCCACGATACATAAACAGAATCAAAAAAGAAAAAAAACATCTGGAGACTCTTGGTTTTAGTAATTGCAAACTGCAGCAATCTGCTGTTTATATACATCTTACATGTAATGAATCAGACACTCTTAAAAAGCTTGATCCATATATAGAACTGGCAAAAAGAAAAAATATAGACTATATTATCCGGACACAAAACAACGATGCCGTGCAGCAAGAAGCAGTGGTAGAAGAAGAAAAAATTAAAGAAACTGTGCAAGAGACTGTTCTGCCTATAATCAAAGTACAAAATGCTGATACACAGGAGTTGCAAAAAAGGTTTGCCCAAACTCCAAACTATGCCGTAGCCCTTGTCATAGCACGTAACTATTACAAAAAAGGCGACTATAAAAAAGCTATCATTTGGGCAAAAAAAGCAAACCAACTGAACAAAAGTGATGCGGAGTCCTGGATAATTTATGCAAAATCGCTCTATGCACTGCATCAGGATACCAAAGCAAAACAATTATTGCATATATATCTACAGTATGAAAATTCAGATGCAGTAGAAAACTTGTTGAAACAATGGGAGCACACGCAATGATAAATAAAAAAATCAGACTCGGTGACCTGCTTATTGAAAAAGGTTATATAACCCAGGAGCAGCTTGAATCTGCTTTGGAAAAACAAAAAGAGCTTAACTTTACAAAAAAACTCGGTGAAATTTTTATTGACGAAGGATATATTTCACAAAAAGAGTTGCTCAAGATGCTCGCAACACAACTCAAAACTCCTTTTGTCGACCTTTTTGGCGAAAAAATTGATTTTGAAAAAATTGTTGCAAAATATCCGATAAATTTATTAAAAGCCGCATATGCCATCCCTTTTAAAGAAGATGAGGATTTCATCTATATAGCAACCAGTGATCCTCTCAACTACGATGCTTTGGAAAATCTTGAAAGAAGCATATCTGTTAAACCCATAAAAATCTCTCTAGCCTATGAAGATGACATCAATGTTATATTCAAAAGGATAGAAACCCTTAAAAAAACCAAAGTACTTATAGATGAAGTAAAAAAAGAGTTACAAACTGAGGGATTAAAAAAAGAGGGCGAAGACAGTGCTGTTATGCGTCTTATTCGTCTGCTTATCAGTGATGCCATTGCAAAAAGAGCCAGTGACATTCACATAGAACCCGAAGACAATGACCGAATGATAGTGCGCTCCCGCATAGACGGTGTTTTGTTTGAAAACTTCATCTTTGATATGGAAATTTACCATGCCATCTCTTCTCGTATTAAACTTTTGGGGAATATTGACATATCCGAAAAACGGGTACCTCAGGATGGAAGGTTTTCATTACACCTTTTTGACAAAGCCTATGACTTTAGACTCTCCACCACTCCGACAATTTTTGGAGAGTCTATCGTTATGAGGATACTTGACAGAGAAAAAGTACTTTTGAAACTCGAAGATTTGGGATTTGCAGATGAAAATCTTGAAGCATTTAATGACCTGATAACCTCTCCTCATGGTATCCTGCTCATTACAGGACCTACCGGTTCGGGTAAAACAACTACTCTGTATGCGGCGCTCAATGAGATAAAAAGTATCTCAAACAAAGTAATGACTGCGGAAGATCCGGTAGAGTACAGACTGCCCCTCGTGCAACAAATCCAGGTCAATGAAAAGACAGGACTGACTTTTGCAAGAGCAATAAAATCTTTTTTACGACAGGATCCGGATATTATACTCATCGGGGAGATTCGCGACAGTGAAACACTCGATGCCGCTTCTCAGGCTGCACTTACCGGACATTTGGTTCTCTCAACTCTGCATACCAATGATGCACCCGGAGCGATACCGAGAATGGTACAGATGGGTTTAAAACCCTACCTGATTTCAGATTCTCTCATCGGTGTTGTCGGACAGAGACTTGTACGAAAAATTTGTCCCTATTGTAAACATGAAGTAAAAATACAAAAATCCCAACTTCCTAAAGTAGAAAAATACATCCAACCCGATGCTGTGGTCTATGAGGGCAAAGGCTGTTCCAAATGTGATTTTACAGGCTACTTCAACAGAACCATGATTTCAGAAATTTTTGTTCTTGATGAGGAGAGTGCCAAACTTATATCGGAAAATACAAACAAGATTGTTTTAACCGAATACGCACAAAAACAGGGAAAATACAAGCCGATGATTTATGACGGGATGAACAAGGTGCTCAAAGGAATAACAACTATTGCAGAAGTACTGCGTGTAACCAAGGAACATTAGGGTGAAATATTTTAAAATTGAGTACAAATTTGGAAAAAAACGTTCCTCCATTGTCCTCGAAGCAGCAAACAAAATCGAAGCGATGGAGAAGTTTTTTGAAATGGAACTCGGTGTTCTCGTAAAAATACAGGAGACTTCGAAACCACTTGAAAAGTCATTTCAAGAACTTTTGGCAAAGTATAACGACCCTGTCGGTAAAAATAAAGTTGACCAGGAAAGGCTTATAGCCCTTCTTGATCAGATGGCAATTATGCTTGATGCAGGACTTCCTCTGAACTATACACTCTCTGAAGTGACAAAACACCAGCAAGACAAAGCCCTCAAAGCAATTTTTGAGAAAGTTTTAAATGATATAGAAAGCGGAAAAGGTTTTTATGCCGCAGTGCTTCCGTTTCAAAAACAGCTTGGTAGTTTAACCGTTGCCATGATTCAACTCGGCGAAGAGACAGGTCAAATAGCCGAATCACTCACACATCTCACCGATATACTGCAGGATATTTTGGATAACAGAAAAAAGTTCAAAAAAGCTACACGCTATCCGCTTGTCATCGTTACAGCCATGGGAATTGCATTCAGTGTTGTGACCATTTTTGTTATTCCACAGTTTAAATCCATCTTTGAAAGTTCACAGATGGAGTTGCCTCTGCCTACAAAATTTTTACTCTGGCTGGAATATGCTCTGCGTGTATATGGCCCTTATATCCTTAGCGGCGCTGTATTGTTGGCAGTTACAATTTCTTATTTCTATAAACACAATGAAAAAGTACACATGTTTTTGGATAAACTGATACTCAAAATTTACATTATCGGCAAAGCAACCTTTTTTGCAATGATCAGTCGTTTTGTATATGTCTTCAGTGTTCTTGTAAAAGCGGGGATTCCCATGCTTGAAGCTCTGCGCATAGCCTCGGGAATTATAGACAATGTATACATCAAACAAAAAGTCGACAGAATTGCGAGCGCTATTGAAGAGGGAAAAAGTCTGAACCAGGGTTTTGAAGAGACAGAACTGTTTGAAAATATGGTTGTCGAGATGATAAAAGCAGGAGAAACCGGCGGTGGTTTAGAAAAGATGCTGCAAAAAGTTGTCAAGATTTACAAAGACAGATTTAGCTATATTGTTGACAATATTGCTACACTCATAGAACCTATACTGCTCGGAGCCATTGCAGGATTTGTTATGATGCTGGCACTTGGAATTTTCCTGCCGATGTGGAATATGGTCGATATGGCAAACTAAAGGAGAAATAAATGGATATAGAAACAGGAAGTATCGGTATTGCGATTGTGAGTGCATTTATACTTGGATTTGCTTTGTGGATTATAAACAGGATGTCAAATTTATAAAAGGCTTAGCCTTCTATCAGTGTAAAAGTTCCATTGACATCATTGTATTCCCAATGGTCAGTACTGTCGGGTTTATCGCTGCCGTTTTCACCGATACCGCTGTTGGTACTTGATGCAGGACCGTGATAGTCGTTGTTTGCGCTGCAGCTCCATTTGGCATCCACACTTGCCGGATTTTTCAAAAGGTACTTAAAGGCTTTCGAATTGCTCGCAGCACACTCACCCAGTTTTTTAGGGTATCCGTTGTCGCAGTCAAAAAGAGCATCACTGCCGTTGTTACAGTCAATACTGTTACCGTTTCCCCAGGTAAATGCACCCTCCGCCGTAATCCACTCTGCATGAATGTCATCAAGTGAAGACTGTACTGTAGCAGCCGTTGCCATCTCCGAAGAGATTTTGGCATTGGAAGAGAGGTGACTAAATTTTGGTATGGCAACTGCAGCTAAAACACCGATGATTACAATAACAAAAATTAGTTCTATAAGTGTGAATGCTTTTTTCAAATAAATCCTTATTTTAGAAGAAGAGTTTTTGCTCTTCTTCTTTTAATCAAAAATTAAAACGTTATAGTATGTGCTGTTGTGCTATTGTTATCATTCAATTTAGCACATTTTGCTTTTGTTTGAGCATCACCAAGTTGATTACAATCAACACCATAGGTAATAGTGGAGTTATCAGTCATTTTAATTTCTGCAACTACCGCATTATTGTTATTTGGATCCTGATATTGCGTTGTATTAACATCTACCCAAATCCAATTTTTACCATTAAGATTTACTAAATCTTGTAGTGCATATGTTGCATTATCTTCCAAATCTCTTTGATTAACAGCTGTTGATGCACCCGCACTTGCCATGTCAGTTGTCACTTTAATGATATTGTTCGCTTCTGCACTCTGCTTCAAGTTCTTAAACTTCGGAACAGCCACTGCTGCCAAAACACCTATAATTACAATTACGAAGATTAACTCTATAAGAGTAAAACCGCTTCTTTTCATACTTCTTCCTTGGATTAATTTAACATACTCATTATATCGTCTTTAAATAAAAAAAACTTAAATTAATCCCAAAAGTGCGACAAATAAAACAGGCGGTGTTACCACAAGCCCTACTTTCATATACTCACCCCAGCCTATTTTCACCCCTTTTTGTG
>Ga0256840_1004176_pt1 | contig 11024 bp, 9 predicted proteins | sample 355202metaG_FD_185969 | JGI IMG/M metagenome (GOLD analysis project Ga0256840, IMG submission 185969) | Hydrothermal vent microbial communities from Mid Atlantic Ridge, Atlantic Ocean - 355-202 | ecosystem: Environmental > Aquatic > Marine > Hydrothermal vents | place: Atlantic Ocean: Mid...
GTGCATACATTTTCACTCATAGGTTGCCAATCGGAAAATATGAATCTCGGTTTGCCTCCTTCGTTAGGCGTAGGCATACCTTCATAGTAGAGCCTTTTGGTCCCTTCCGGATGCTCTTCGTTACAAGGCCACTGAATGCCTCCAAGCCTCTCTATCTTCTCATATGTCATACCGCTGTAGTCGCAGAGTCTGCCTCTGCTCACCCTCTTCCACTCCTCGAAAGCATCTTCCGGCCCATTCCAACCGTTGAAAAGGAGCTCATATTTTCCCTCGAAATATTTGGAAAACTCCACCACTATCTCAAAGTCGCTCTTTGAATCTTTGTAGTTTTGAACAGACTTTTTAGCCAGATTGCAGCGCCTCTCGCTGTTTGTGTAGGTTCCACTCTTTTCACTCCAGGTAGCCGCACCGAAGAGTACATCCGCCACTTTCGCGGTGTCGCTCATGAAACTCTCTTGCACTACGAGAATTTCAAGCTTCTTCAAAGCGGCTCTTAGCCTCTTTTGGTCGGGAAAACTGACAAGCGGGTTGGTAGCTACGACCCAAAGAGCCTTTATCTCCCCTCTTTCGATAGCCTCTATAATCTGCGGATAGGCATACCCTCTTGCACTTGGCACAAGCTCGGCCGGCACTCCGACTATATTTGCATACTCCTCTCTATCTTCCTTGCTTGCAAAGTTCCTGTAGCCCGGAATCGAACTTGTAAATCCGCTCTCACGGGTACCCATAGCGTTGCATTGACCCGTAAGACTCATAGGCGCTCCACCCGGTTTTCCGAGATTGCCCGTCATCAAGGCGAGGTTGACTATCGCGCTTACGGTATCAGTTCCCATCGCACTCTGGTTGACACCCATCGTCCACGCACTCATTGCAGCTTCGGCTCCTGCGTAGAGTCTGGCAACTTCATATAGACTCTTTACATCTATACCGGTTATATGAGCCACCTCTTGAGGCGGGTACTTTTGGATCTCTTTTATGAACTCTCTATAACCATCGGTCCTCTCGCCAATAAACTTCTCATCCATCCATCCCTGCTCGTGAATGATGTAGCAAAGGCCGTTTATAAACGCAAGGTCGGTTCTTGGCTTTATAGGCAGATAGATGTCCGCCATATTTGCCGTTTTGGAGTGCCTTGGGTCTACCACTATTATAGTCGGCTTTTTGCCGCGAACTTTTCTGTTTTTGGCTATATGGAGTTTTAGTATCGGATGGTTGTCGGCTATATTTGCACCTATGAGCATTATGACTTCGGCATGGCTGAAATCTTCATAACAGCCCGGAGGGCCGTCACTTCCGAAACTCTGTTTGTACCCCATAACGGCACTTGCCATACATAGAGTCGTATTTCCGTCGTAGTTGTTGGTCTCGAGTCCTAGCTGCACGAACTTTCCAAGAGTGTAGAACTCTTCTGTCAGCAACTGCCCTGTCGAGATAACCGCGACGCTTCTTTTGCCGTATTTTGCCTGAACCTCTTTGAATTTGTCGCTGACACGCTTGAAAGCTTCACTCCACTCCACCTGCTTGAAACCGTCGCCGCTTTTTACCATAGCTCCGGGAAGCCTTGTGGGTGCTCTTACCATCTCATGCTCGCTAAGCCCTTTCGGGCAGAGTGTACCCATATTTACAGGATGGTCGGGGTCTCCTTTCACATAGACAGGATCTCCCTTTTTTACACCTATATAGAGACCGCAGCCTACGCCGCAGTAGCCGCATGTACTCCTAACCCACTTATCGGGCGCCTTCTCTTTTGCAACCTTGCCGAAAAGCGGGTCGTCGACCATCTCATACTTCTCCTCTTTTATATCGAGTCCCAAAAAATCTTTTATCTTTTCAAACATCACAAAACCTTTCTACATTCCAAGAACTTCTGCGTGAGAACCGACTCTTAAAAGATATATAACCCCATCTTCAACGGCATAAAGCACGATCGTATCGCCGCCGATATGAAACTCTCTATATCCTGAAAGCCTTCCAGAAAGAGCATGATCACGATACATCGGCGGCAAAGGCTCTTCGTTTATCAAAAAAGTTAAAGCCTCCACCAAAGATTGAAACTGTTTGTCTCCCATAGATAGAGAGAGATTTCTCATATCTTTTTTGAACTGCTTGGAGCGGCTAAGACGCATCAGCCGCTCTTTTTAAACTCATCGATAGAGATAGGCTTCTCAAAACTCTCTCTTTCATCTTCAAAATCCTTCAAGACCTTTTCCGTCTCCGGTGGTAAAAGCATATCTACATCTTTTTGAATAAACTTTGCCAACATGATATTGACAAAACTACTTAAATTCATGCCGTAAGCTTCAAGTTTCTCTTGAGCAGCTCTTTTTAGTTCGCTGTTTAGATAAAGATTGGTACGCTCTTTTGTAGTAGCCATTATCTGTTCCTTATGTATAATATACGTACATTATACGCATAAATGGCACCAATGTCAATGCCTCTGATTTCCAGCGAAGAAGTTGCCTGCAAGTCCAAGCGGTACGACGCTCCTGTAAAAGAGGTATCGTCCGGCTATTTCACTAAGAAATGCTCCGACAAACGAAAGTGTCAAAACAGCAGCGGCCAAAGTCGTAAGTCCTGCCGCGGCAAAGACGGTAGCGACCATCGGCAAAGCTATAGCAAATAGCGCAAGAGTTGTCAGACGAAGCTTTTTGATATGGCCGAAGCGCTCTTCAAGCAGCTTTTTGGTTCTGCTAAGCTGATAATATAGCGGACTCTTTTCGTCAAGATACCTGTAAAAGAGCATCTCCTCGTAAATCAGATGCATCTGGTAAAGCCCAAGCATAAGTGTCGGCGCCATCAAAGCCAACACGCTTTTGGATTCCGCACCGAACCCCAAAACGACCCCTACAAGTAAAAACCCAAGATATCCGGTCCCGAAAAATCGAAGAGTGGTTGACTTCCTATTCCATGCAGGTCTCGCTTTTATGCGGTATATCATCGATTGGGCATATATGCCGTATATTCCCAAAGCGGCCACGACAATCTCAAAAAGGAATTTAATCCACCCTGAAACCTCCAAAATATAGAGAAGAGCCAAAAGAGTGACGCCGAGTGCATATGCCCCAAGAGCGGCGGCTTCACGGCTGAGCCACGATGTTTTCAGGTTCTTCATGGCGGTGATTGCAAGTGCCGGTCGTCCAAGATGAAGCGCTGAAAGCGGAAGGCCGACGGCTGCCGGAACCAAAACGGCGACAACCATCCAAAGGTTTGGAGCGGGCAGGTTAAGCCCCGACAGGTGCAAAAGCTCTCCTAAAAGGAGCGCCACGAATCCCCCTACGCTCATCTGCGTAAAAACCGTCATGAAAACCAGCGGCCACTCCGCATGGGCAGGCTTTAAAATATGCTCATCCGCCGGGCGTATCTCTGGGTTTTCCGGAAGTTTTGGCAGAGTGTAACGGGTAGTAGGTTTTGTAATATCGACATCGGGCAGGTGAGGAGCGACACCCTCTTTGGCCATATCGTTTTTGATCCACTCATCTTTGTTTACGACCTCTATGGCTATGGCTCCGGCCGGGCAGGCTTGAACGCAGGCAGGTGTTTGGTTGTTTTCAAGTTTGTCGACGCACATATGGCACTTTGTGACGATGCCCCGCTCTTTATGAAAAACAGGAACTTCGTACGGGCAGTTCCATGTGCAGTATTGGCACCCTATGCAGCTTGCATCCTCATGAAAGACTATGCCGTTTTCAAGTTTTATGTAGCTGTTTGTAGGGCACCCTTTAAGGCACTCGGGATCTATACAGTGGTTGCAGCTCATGGAGTTGAAGAGCTGAAGCATATCGGGAAACTCTCCCGTCTCCATCTCCCCCACTCTTCTCCACTTTATATCTGCCGGATTGTTGTTCTGCTCGTTGCAGGCTACTTCACAGCAGTGACACCCCACACATGCGGTCATATCGAAATGGAAGCGGTACTGTTCCCCCGGTTTGAGTTCCGGTATATCGATGGAGTAGTTGCCGCACTGCATACCGGTTTGGGCTTTGTGGTTCAAAAAGCTCTCTATAGGACCTTCCACTTGGCTCATTAAAATCCTTTAGTCGGATGTTTCTGAGCCTATTGTACCCACTTTATCTACATCAAATTGTTTAAAAAAAAGGCAAAACTCAACTCTTAAGAGTTAAGCTTTTTTCACGAACTCGCTTTTGAGTTTCATAGCACCGATACCGGGAACTTTGCAGTCGATGTTATGGTCACCTTCGCAGAGACGAATGTTTTTCACTTTGGTACCCCCCTTTATAGTCGAAGAGCTGCCTTTTATCTTGAGATCTTTTATAACTATAACGTCATCTCCGTCGCCAAGTCTGTTGCCGTGGGCATCTTTTACGACAAGCCCCTCCTCTTCACTCCCAAGGTCACCCTTTCCAAACTCGTATCCGCACTCGGGGCAGACATAGAGCTCGCCATCTTCGTAGAGATATTCACTGCCGCATTTTGGGCACTTCGGTATAGACATAACTTTTCCTTTAACTGTAGAAAATGAAAGAGGTGATTATAGCTGCAAATCAAACAGAAGTTGCTGATATTTGAAAATGAGATTGAAAAATCTGCACTATAGTGAAAATAGTAGAGAGATAGAGGAGCAGCTCTGAAGCTACTCCTCCTCTTTGGCTATTGTCCTTACCGCCAGGAAATAGCCTGCTATGATAGCTACGATAGCGCTTAACATGAGCGGAACGTTATCGTCTATTACAAAAAGTGCCGCCACTGCTACGGCTATCAAAAGCAGTACAACTATAAAATATTTCATGATATCACCCCTTTTCCGTTACCAAACACTCGTTTGTGTCTATCTTTGAAGGTTGATAAATGCCCACAAGACCCTTTACACCGACGCTCATAACTATATTGTAAAGGAAGAGCAAAAATGCGACAAAGATCATCATACCGCATATTCCGGCAAGAATCATATAGGTACTATACTCCCCGTTCGTATAGATTGCGCGTCTGAGCATACCGTCGATTCCGGCCATTCCCATAAATGCTCCCATCCCTATACCGCCTATGAGATGGAGCCAAAAATGCCAATTGGCAAGTTTCTGGCTATATAGTTTGGCACCGTTTGTAAGGATAGGAAAAAGTACATATATCGCGCTATAGAGTGTCATAGTCAAGCCTACCAAAATAGCTACATGAACATGGTTTCCTATGATCCACTGGGTATTGTGCAGCACTCTGTTCATGCCTAGGTCGGCTTGAATGATACCGGCAGGTACAGCGAGCATAAATCCCAAAATGCCGCCTAAAAGAAATTTGAGTTCGTTTGTCATTTTAAGGGGTCTTGCTTTGTAAAGAGTATACAGTGTAATGAATACCGCTATACCTTGCGTTACAAGCTCAAAGGCGGTAACAACCTCCCCGGAAAGGACTTTGAGAGTGTTCGACTGCCCTTGATCGGACATCAAGTGGTGCGACCATACCGTCCAAGAAACCACCATTTCAACAAAGAGCGCCGCTCGTGCTATATTTTGCATAAAGAGCTCTTTGGTTCCGGTTATCAACATAGCCAACAGATACCATGTACCTGCGACAAATATAAGCACAAGACCGTCGGCTATTAGGTCAAGCCCCCACCAGAAGATGTTTTTGTAAAGGAGCGCATCTACCCATGTATCTTTAAGCTCTGCGCCGAAAAGTGTTCCGAGCAGATATATCAATATCAATACGCCTGCAGAAGAGATAACTACGGCGTTCAGCCCCATATCTATGGTACCGCGTGAAATAGCAGCTATAGGGAGAGGCACAAGGTGCTCTTTTTTCTCTCTTCTAAAGAAATTCAAAAGCCCTTCAAGACCTAGAGCAGACCTCAACAGTGCGCCGGCAGGCTGCTTCTCCCAACCTTTCGGAGTGTATAGGATTGTCTTGAATATATTGTATGTATACAAAAATGTCCCGATCATAATACCGACTACACCGACTATATATACGACACCTCCGATTGCGCTAAACTGTTTCGTATCTGCCGGAAGAGGCCAATAGAGCGTATAAAGGGGAGCGTAACTGAATAAAAAGCCGGCAAGCCACATGATAAATGTTCCCAAAGCGATCGATATCCAGGAGATGTTTGCAAGTTTTACACTGAAAATCGGTTTATTCATAAGGTAAGGAACCAGAAATAAGAAAGCGCCGAAAACTATCATATATGAAGAGCCAAAAATCCCGACCATCGGGTGAACCGTCATAATCGAAAAGAAGTGAGTCTCATCGATGAGCGGAATAGGTTTTATTTCGTAAAGCCTCATTATCATACCTTCAAGAGAGGCAAGACCGTAATATAAAAGTCCGATTACGACAAATCTCAACGCAACCTTTTGCATTGGTGTCAAAGATTCATGCTTCAAACCACCTTCGTGTCCATCAAGCAGTTTTTGAACAAAACTCATTTTCCTACTCCTTTGTGATCGGTATGAATATCGTTTTCGCTACACCCTGTCACGACGATTGCATCTTCTACTATCATTTTTGTACCCTTTGGACCGGAGTACTCCGTCGATCTGATATAGTAAGTACCGTTTTTATGGAATTCCCACATAAGATCGTTTTTAGAGCCGGGAACAACCTGCATCTGTGTAACCATCGTATGGTTTTTTCTAAAGATTCCGAATCCATAGGTCAAATCTTCACTTACGGCTTCAAAAACGACCTTTTTACCGCACTCGACGACCATCGGTCTCTCATCGGGAATTATCTGGTGATCTTTGAATGTGATCTTATATATCTTATGAGACTCGAGATTTGCCCTGTTAAGATCGATAGGAACCCATGGAACAACGTTATATGTCAAAAAGTGCAGTCCCGTCCCGACAACTACCAGCACCGCAATATAAGCGTAAAAGAGCGGGGGCTTGATTCCTCCTTCCTTTTGAGGACTCTTAGTAATTCTGGTATAGAACCACCCTATCAACGATATAGCAATTAGCGCATATATCGTATAGACAAGCTTCAATGTACTTAGTACATCGATCGAATCTGCCATCTTCTCTCCTTTTTACGGTACCTCCGCCACTCTTCCCGGTAACAGAGGCCCTTTTTTTTAAATCAACTCTAAAATTAAATATTTCTTTATTTTTAGAAGTTGATTTATATATAAAAGTATACTTCGCCATATTTACATCTTTCTTGATCTTGGTCAAGAAAAAAAGAGATTTGAGTAATAAAGGAATTGTATATTTGTATAATTTTTAATCATTATGTTAATAATATGCTTATTTTTTCACCATATAGGCTCATTCTATATAAATAAAACTAATCTGTATTTGTAATATATAAAGATATTTATTTAAAAAAAGTTATATTATTGGATAGTGTTTAGTATAGACTATCTCAAAAGCAGTGCTATGAAAAGCATGTTGAAAAGAAGTGATATTATGAAAAGGAGTCTATATGTTTTTACAGGCTCCCTCTCAAAGAGAGTAACACCTTCCGGATAGTAGGGCTTTACCTTTTCGGGATGGGTGAGCTCGTACTCCATCTCGCTGTATACTTCGTAACGCCTCTCTTTGTTCCGCTCTATCGCTCTCATGACGACAGATTCAACCCATGCGGGGACCGTTTTGTTGAAGTGACGCAGCCCCTTCGGCTCCTTGAAAGTCGGAGTCTGAAAAGGCTCTATCTCCCCATACGGAAACTTTCCGGTGAGCGCTTCATAAAGTGTAACGCCTATAGCGAATATTTCGGTCTGCTCGCTTATGGGTTCACCCATAAAACGCTCCGGTGCCAGATAGCTTGGCGTACCGGCTCTTGAAGCTATGGAGAATATCTCTACAATCGAGCCAAAATCGACCAACTTGTAGACACGTTTGCCGTGTCTTTGAAGAACTATCACGTTTTCAGGCTTTATGTCGCCGTGAACTAGGTCATATTTCAGAAGGTAGCTACAGGCGTGAAGCAGAAACTTTCCAAGCTGGATGGCATCTTCTACAGGCAGCGGCTTTTTCGATATAGCCTCTTTAAGGCTTGGGCCATCCAGATACTCCATAACATAGTAACGGGCACTTCTGTTTTTGGGAATGACAGCTTTTGGAAAGAAACCGGCTTTCAGACGCGAAGCGTTCCAAGCCTCTTTCACGAAAAGATCCAAAAGCTTCTCATCATCGGCCGCCTCTACGGGAGGGAATTTGAGAACGTACTTTACCCCCTTCTTTTCTGCAAGCCACGTTCTTTCGTTCTGTATAAGAGGTTTTATGAGTCTGTAGCCGTCTATCGTATCATCTGTTTTCAAAGATTTGGGTATAGGAAGCTCTATCTTTTTAAGCTTCTCTCTTCTACTCTCTCCCAATATATCTATGACGACGGCGGTAGTGTCATCGGGCAGATCGTCGTCGACCTTTTTGCTTGCAGCCTTGATCAAAGAGGAGGCTCCCATTTTAAGCCTCTTTTGCGTCTCTTCCAGGCTCAGAACCTTCTCGAGTCCGTCGCTTGCAAGCAGCAGTATATCTCCGGTTTCGAGGTTGTTCTCGAAGAGGTATGGATCTACCGTTTCGGCCATACCTACAGCCTGTGTCAAAACATGCTCCATCCCCCGCTCGTCGCTGGTATGGCTGAAAGATATCTGCTGAAGATGGCCACCTCTTTGAAGATATATGGGTGAGTCGCCAACATTGGCTCCATAAAGACGATTTCCCTCAATCACTACGATACTAAGAGTGGTCAGATACTCGGGTCTCTCGTACTCATCTACCCCTTCACGGTACAAAATGGCGTTTATACCGGAGATGAAGTGCTTCAAAGACTTCTCTATGCTCCAGCTTTTGGGCCTGGTTTTGAAATTGTTCATAAGGTAGTTGACGACTCTTCGCGCAGCTTCACCGCCCGCTTCGGCACTTCCGACACCGTCGCAGACTATACCGATGCAGAGCTCCTCTATAACTTTAACGGCAGCGAAATCTTCGCTGACAAGCTCTTTCCCTTTTGCAAGAGAGAAACTGGAAACTTTGAAAAGCTCACTGCTCATGAAAACTCCGATCTTTCAACCGCCAACCCAAAACCTTAAACCTTAAACCTTAAACCTTAAACCTTACACCTTAAACCTAACTCAGATTTGTATAAACCGCCTGCACATCTTCATCATCCTCAAGCTTATCTATAAGCTCTGAAACCTCATCCATCTGCTCTTCACTCAGCTCCAAAGGTACGTTTGCGATGCGCTGCAAAGAGGCCTTTTTAATCTCCACCCCCCTCTCTTCAAGAGCCTTTCCGAGCTCTCCGAAAGATGTAAACTCGCCATATATGCGAACTATCTCTCTATCTTCACCGCACTCTTGCGGAACTCTGTCCTCTTCAAGCTCCTCAAGACCAGCATCGATCAGCTCGAGCTCAAGCTCTTCGAGGTCTATACTCTCATCTTTGTCAAACTCGAAAACCGCCTTTCGCGTAAACATGAAATCCAAAGAGCCGCTTGTAAGAAGCTCACCGCCGTTTCTTACCAAAACGGCCCTGATGTTTGCCACGGTTCTGGTACCGTTGTCGGTGGCACACTCTATATACATCAATGTGCCGTAGGGCCCTTTCGCTTCGTAGGCTATCTCTTTAATATCCGCCGCATCTTTGCCTTGTGCTCTCTTTATCGCCGCCTCTATATTATCTTTCGGCATATTCTGCGCTTTGGCATTCAAAATGGCGGTTCGCAGTTTGGGGTTCATCTCGGGGTCGGGGCCGCCCTCTTTCGCAGCCATCGTAATGACCCTACCCAGTTTGGGGAATATGCGCGACATCGCCCCCCATCTTTTGAGTTTGGCAGCCTTGCGGTATTCAAACGCCCGTCCCATCTTTAAATCCTTCCAATGAAAATTTTCGACATTATACTCAAAACCGCAAAGCGTACCATTTCACCATCTCACCTTCTCACCTTCTAACTTTTCACTAAAACCTATATTCTCCCCCCGGCTGTAGCTCCCCATGTAGTTCTCCAGCGCGTCTTGACCAGACTGATTCCTATCAGAGCCACCAAAACTACTCCTGCGAAGATGAAGAAACCTGCCGTATAGCTGTCAAACGCACCTTTGGACCATCCAAGAGTCTTGACCAGCGCAGTACCGCCGAGGCCTCCGGCGCACCCGACGATTCCCGTCATGATTCCCATATCTTTACCGAATCTCTGCGGTACGAGCTGGAAAACGGCTCCGTTTGCCATACCCAGGTTAGCCATGATAAGAAAGAGAACCAAAATAGCGACGTAGAAGCTGTTCACCAATGTAGCGTTTATGACAGCAAGCACCGCAACCGCTCCGAAAAAGATGTAGAGCGACTTGACTCCGCCGAGCTTGTCGGCTACGCTTCCCCCTACAGGTCTTAAAACCGCACCAGCGAATATACATAGAGCTCCGAAGTATCCCGCGACGACCTTTACGTTGCTCTCACCGAGATACTCGACTCCAAAGGCGCTCATATCGACCTGGTAGTTGTTCATCAGGTAAACCTTCATATAGTTGGCAAACCCTACGAATCCTCCGAAACTCACTGCGTAAAAGAGGCTGAACCACCATGTGTCTCTATCTTTTAGCAGCTTCATATAGTCTGAGAGCTTTTTGGGGTTCGGCTTGTAGACTTCCGGCGGAGCATCTTTTGCCATAAATGTATATACCACAAAGATGAAGGTAGAGAGAACCGCACCTACCAAAAAGACCGAATCCCACCCCCAAAGTTCGGCAATCTTCGGAGCGAAAAGAAAGTCTATGACGACACCTATGTTACCTGCACCCGCAAGCCCCAGAACAAGCCCTTGTAGCCTTGGAGGGTACCACTGCCCTGCCTGAGGAAGAGCGACGGCGAAAGATGCACCGGCAAAACCGAGCCCGAATGCGACAAGCAGAAGTTCGTTATATGTAATTCCCTCACCCCTGAAGTATGCATAAAAGAGTGAAGCTATGACGACCGCCTGCGCCGTCAAAGCAGTGCGTTTGGCTCCGAACTTGTCCACGCCGAAACCGAGTACAATCCTTAAAATCGCTCCGGAAAGTATCGGAATCGCCAGAAGAGTCGCCTTCTGATCGGGAGAGAGTATAAAACCGTTCGCGGCAAGCGACTCC
>Ga0256840_1004177_pt1 | contig 11024 bp, 13 predicted proteins | sample 355202metaG_FD_185969 | JGI IMG/M metagenome (GOLD analysis project Ga0256840, IMG submission 185969) | Hydrothermal vent microbial communities from Mid Atlantic Ridge, Atlantic Ocean - 355-202 | ecosystem: Environmental > Aquatic > Marine > Hydrothermal vents | place: Atlantic Ocean: Mid...
TATAGGCACCAGTAAGAATGCAGTTATGACTCAAATATGGATTGCATTATGCATGTATCTCTTACTGGCTTTTCTCAAATTCCAGTCAAAACTAAAGAAAAGCATGCAACAAATCTTGCGTTTGTTGAAGCTCAACCTCTTTGAAAAACGTGATCTTATGGCGCTTCTTCGAGGAGACCCTCCAAGAGATAATGACAGGGATTTTAATCAGATGGTGTTAGTATGAAAGTTAACGGGACAGTAGTGATGATAACTTGTCACCCCCCCTGTTTTTATAGGTTTTGTAAACTACATAGCCAGTAGATGTAGTATCTATGTATTTCTAATACGATGAAATTCTACTTAATCCGTGTTTCCTTAAATTACAAAAGTGGCAAAAACAAGGGGGGTGACAAATTATACAAGCATTAATCTTATTTTTTCATTGCCTGCATTAAGCTCATTCCTTTTAGTAAGTTCAAGGCTTCATAAAGCGGATAGTCCTCTTCAGCTAAACTGATTTTAGAAGTTTTCTCATCAGATTTAGTATCTGCCCCTGTTTTTGCCTCTTTAGGAGCTTCACTACCCTCTTTTTTCTTTTTATCACCATTAGGGTTTGAAAGATGCCCATTTAAATCTGCTTCGCTTAATGGCTTAACCTCATCAAGCACTTTTTTATCACTGGAGCTTATATTCAAGCTGGCAATAACGATATCAGGCTCAATACCTTTGGCTTGAATAGAGCGACCAGACGGAGTGAAGTAACGTGCCGTAGTGATTTTTACTGCTGTTGATTCATCAAGTGGTAGAATAGTTTGTACCGAGCCCTTGCCAAATGTTTTCTTACCGACAATCAATGCGCGTTTATGGTCTTGCAAAGCCCCAGCGACGATTTCTGAAGCTGATGCCGAGCCTTGATTGACCAAAACAACCAGAGGTGCTCCTTCTAATAAATCACCTGCACTAGCGTCATAGCGCATTAATGCATCTGCTACTCGGCCTTCAGTGTAGACGATATTTCCTTTAGTAAGAAAGACATCCGAGACACCTACTGCCCCCGTTAAAACGCCACCAGGATTATCTCTTAAATCTAAGATCAATCCTTTCAGATTAGCCTTATTTTCTATCTTTAATTTTTCAAGTGCTTCTTGTAGTCCTGTTGTTGTTTTTGATTGAAAGCTTGAGAGACGCACATAACCAAAACCTGATTCAAGCAGACGATGTTTTACACTGCTACTGCTAATAACTGCACGCACTAGCGTAAATTTTAAGCGTTTTGCTTCACCCTCCCTTACCACAACCAAATCTATCGGATCACCTGGTTTACCACGCATGATTTTTACGGCATCACTAATCGACATGCCTTTAACTGACTTTTCGTTAATACGAACAATCAAGTCTCCTGATTTAAGACCCGCTTTTTGTGCGGGGGTATCATCAATTGGAGCAATGACTTTAATGAAGCCATTTTCCATACCTACTTCAATACCTAGCCCACCATATTCGCCTGATGTCCCTTCGCGTAGCTCGGTGAAAGCCTCCTTATCTAAATAGGCTGAATGTGGGTCTAATCCCGTCAACATGCCACTAATAGCATCTGTAATTAATTTTTTATCATCCACTTCTTCAACGTAGTCTTTTTTGATACGCGCATAAACTTCTGAGAACTTTTTCAGCTGCATCAAAGGCAAGGTTTGGCCATTAGATTTTGCGAAAGCATTTAAGCTAAACGTTGTTGTTAAGCCAATCACAGCAGCGAATAACAACCCTGAAATAACTGATTTCTTTATCTGCATATCTTCTCCAAACCTCATCTCAATATAGCTATTCTGCTGTTTCTGTTAATCTATTCAAGTATCGCATTTAGCGACACCATCTAGCAGGGTTTTGCTGGACAGAGCCTTTGCTAATTTCAAAATATAGCCCAGGGCTTTCTAACCTACCAGAGTTACCCACTGCTGCAATAATTTCACCTGCTTTTACCACCTGACCTACTCGCTTATAGACACTGCGGTTATAAGCATAAAGGCTACGATAGCTTTTATCATGGCGGATAATAATAACGTAGCCATAGCCATTTAACCTGCCACTAAATTCTATCTTTCCTCTAGCAACTGCATGTACATTAGTGCCACCAGGTGCAGAAATGATGACACCATTCCATTTTATTTTACTGTTTCTTGCGCTACCGTAGTTATGCGTTAACTTACCACGCACGGGCCATGATAGTTTACCGCGTAAAGAGGAAAAAGCAGTATTGGGCACATAATGCCTGTCTACCGACTTACCAGGTCGTGTAGACTTAGGTTTTTTAGTGATCTTTTCAATAGTTGCAGCAGATTTTGCTTTTGATCTTTCCAATTCCTCTCTTTTTTGCTTTTCTGCAAGTTTTCGTATCACTCCACGTAAACGAGCTTCATCTCTTTTAAGTCTCGACAGCTTTTGCTCTTGTGATCTAACAATCTTTCGCTGTTTTTTTAACAACCTATCTTTTTCTTTTACTATGCTTTTAAGTGCTATTTTCTTTTCGCGTTGTGTTGCCTGCAATTTCTTTAAAGACAAAGAATCTCTAGCTATCTGTTCTTTAACTTGTTTTATTTTATTTAAACGTTTTTTGACTTTTTGAATACGTTTTAAGCGATACTTATTCATATATTCAAAATATTTCACCGTACGGCTAATATCAGAAGGGTCATCTTGTTTTAACAATAAACGTAAATGTGATTGCTTTCCCGAGGTATATAAAGCTTGCATTTGTTGAACAAGAGCATTTTTTTGCTTATTGGTTTGTTTTTCTAGCTTTTTTTCGCGTTTTTGAGCTTTTGTTAGCTTAGTCGTTAAATGATTAATACTTTGCTCTGTCTGATGTAAATCACGTGATAACTCATTTAATTTATCTTCAGCAACCCGAACATCTTTTCTAAGCTTTTTAGAAATGATACGCGCATCCTGTAAGTTAGCGCTGGCAGACTTAATTTTATTTTGTAACTTTGTTTGTTTTTGCTTAGTATTTTCAGCAGACAGCGAAGAACCCGCCAAAATAAATAGCGCAAAGAAGATGCTGTATAAAATCTTTATATACATTTCAATTAATCATAGCCCAAGTCATTAAGGAGAGCCTTATGCAAAGGTCTCGTTTGATTATTCTTTTTATCCGTAGATATTAACAGTTTGCCAGTTAGGTGCCTAACTCTATCTTGAAAAGATAGCCATTACAGTATATTATTGTATTGTTGTTTTATAATATAGTGAATAACGAATATATAAATTTAATAGATGCCAAGGCAGGTTGAATAGTTTATGAGTGCAAATTTAAAACAAGGTGCTGACGAAAGTTGCACATTAGTGAGCGACCTACTAGTTAGGGAAGAAGATGTTGAAACTGCATCACGCTCTCTCAAAGCTATTTCGCATCCTCTACGTTTGAAAATTCTTTGTGTATTGGGCGAAAACGAAGTCAGCGTTCAAGACATCGTTGAATGTGTTGGTACATCGCAAAGCAATATCTCTCAGCATTTAGCTATCTTACGCGACAAAGGCATTCTTGCTTCACGCAAAGAAGCTAACCGTGTTTTTTACCGCGTAGGTGATGCACGAACATTAAAACTTATTAGCATGATGCAAGAGGTTTTTTGCTCAACCCACTAAATGAATTATTTAAGCCCTGATCCTTAAAGATTTCAGGGTTTAAAATATTTTTACTTTTTTCCATTATAGAGCTTTACGAACCCCTTCTCGGCGGTTATCTTATCGGCTTTATCTTCTCTGAAAGACTCCCATGCAAGAATATATTGATTTCGCACGTAACAACTTTTTAATTGTTGCAGGATTTATTGGCGTTTTAGCCTTCATCATCAAAAGTGAACTGTCTCGCATGTCACGCACTTATAAACAAATTGGTGTCAATGAGGCTGTTTTACTATTAAACAAAGATAACACTGTCGTATTAGATGTTCGCGAAGACAAAGAAATTCAAGGTGGCATCATAAAAGGTGCACGTCACATCAAGCTTGGTGAACTTGGCGACAAAATAGAAAGTGTTGGTAAAAACAAACAAGGTCCTATACTTGTTTATTGTCGCAGTGGAAGCCGATCAGGTCATGCTTGCCAACAATTAACCAAGGCTGGTTACGAAGATGTATCTAATCTTGCGGGTGGCATTCTCGCATGGGAATCTGCAAACCTGCCTGTTTCTAAACGATAAGTAAATATTTCCATGTCAGCCGAAGTTATTATGTATGCCACACGGTTTTGCCCCTATTGTATGCGCGCACGTCGCTTACTTAAAAGTAAAGACATCGATTTTGAAGAAATTCGAGTGAGTTCAGGCAATGATCTCTGGCAAGAAATGGAAGAAAAAAGTGGACGGAATACTGTTCCACAAATTTTCATCAACGGTGAATCTGTTGGTGGCTACGATGATATTGCATTACTCAATCAAAAAGGTGAGTTAGACGCAAAGCTAGGAGTATAATGTAAAAATAATTTGTCACCCCCCCTGTTTTTAAGCATTTTGTAGTTCTTTTTTAAACACCTAAGAGCGTTCTAAAAAGTTCTAAAATAACCAAAAACAAGGGGGATGAGAAAATTCATAAGTAAGAATACACAAGGGAATAACAATGGCAGACGAGCAAGCATCAGTTTCAACACAAGAACAGGAACCAGAGCAACAATTTATAATTGAACGCATCTATGTAAAAGATATCTCTTTTGAAGCACCAAACAGCCCTGATGTTTTCACTCAAGACTGGGAGCCTGATACAAATCTAAACTTAACAACCAATGTAAACCCTTTAGGTGATGATCATTACGAAGTTGAGCTTCAAGTTACTGTCTCAGTTAAAACGAATGAAAAAACAGCTTTCCTTGTAGAGGTCACTCAAGCAGGAGCTTTTTTAATCAAAGGCTATCCAGAAGACCAGCTTAGCCATCTTTTAGCAAGTTTTTGTCCAAGTAATTTATTCCCTTATGCGAGGGAAGTTATTGCCAATCTGGTCTCAAAAGGTAGCTTCCCTGAAATGCATTTATCACCCATCAACTTTGATGCGCTTTATGCTCAAAATCTAGAAGAACAAGCACAAACAGAACATTAAAAGCGTAACATCCAACACGAGAAATAAAATGACATCTAGTCGCCCAGATAAGATTTCTGTTTACGGCGCAGGCTCATGGGGCACAGCGCTTGCCTTGCAACTCACGCGTAACGGCTTAGATGTCTTACTCTGGGATTTTAACCCAGAGAATATCGCGCTTTATGATAAGCAGCGTGAAAATACGCATTATCTCCCAGGGATTCCCTTCCCTCATAATTTACGTTGCACAGATTCCATAGAAGCAATGGTAGATCATGCTGAAGATCAACTTATTGTCATCCCTAGCCACGGCTTTCGTGATTTACTCAAAAAAATTAAACCACTTTTAAAATCCGCGCATGCTATTTTTTGGGCAACAAAAGGGTTAGAAGTCGGCACAGGTAAATTACTCCACGAAGTATTAATTGACGAGCTTAGCTCTGATGTACCCTATGGTTTAGTCTCTGGCCCAACATTTGCACTTGAGGTTGCCAAAGGACTTCCTTCAGCCATGACTGCAGCCGCATCAACCCCTGAGCTTGCTAAGCGAATTGCGGCTGCCTTCCAAGGTGGAAACTATCGCGTTTATACCAGTGACGATGTATTAGGTGTGGAGCTAGGCGGTGCTGTCAAAAATGTATTAGCGATTGCCGCAGGAATATCAGATGGTTTGGGTTATGGCGCAAATGCACGCGCCGCGATCATCACCCGTGGTCTTGCGGAAATTATGCGCCTTGCAAAAAGCATGGGCGCAAAAGACGAAACCATTATGGGGCTTGCAGGCGTAGGTGACTTGGTTTTAACCTGTACAGACAACCAATCAAGAAATAGACGCTTAGGCTTAGCATTGGGACAGGGCAAGAATGTAGATTCTGCCATAGAAGAAATTGGTCAAGCCGTTGAAGGCGCAAAGTCTTCTCATTGTATTGGTCTTCTAGCCGAACGTGCTGGTGTTGAAATGCCTATTTGCGAATACGTGCATAAAGTAATTTATGCAGGTTTAGACCCCAAACAAGCCGTTAAAGAACTTCTCGCAAGGCAGTTAAAATCTGAATTCTAGAAAAATTTATACTATATTTGTAGTCGTCATTACAGAGCCACCGTACATAAAATCATAACGAGCACCTTATGAAATCATTAATAAGAAATAGCTTCATAATAAGCTTACTAAGCCTTATCGTTTTAGTCAGCAATACTAGTTTTGCATCAGACCTTGATAAAGAAAAACGTTGGGCAGACCAAATTATCGACTCACTACTGGATGGCGATGCTATTTATCTCAATGATGGAAAATCCAATTTTTTAGCCATAGAAACACTTGCAGATAATCCAAAAGACACAGGCATCATCATTATTCACGGCATCGGCATTCACCCAGACTGGGAAACTGTTATACAACCCCTACGCGTACAACTAGCGGCAAACGGCTGGAATACGCTCTCGCTACAAATGCCTATTTTAGGAAATGATGCCACAGGCAAAGACTACGAACCGCTCATGAAAGAAGTACCACCACGAATAGATGCGGGCATTCGTCAATTAGCAAAGACTGGGGCTAAAAAAGTCATTATCGTTGCTCATAGTTTAGGGGCACGCATGACAAACTTTTACCTTGCGCGCAAAAAAGTCTATCAAGATGCGCAAAGTCAAACACCCATCGTTGCCTATGTTAGCATTGGTATGAACACAAGCAACAGCAATGACTTTGAAAAAATAAAAATCCCTGTATTTGATTTACTTGGGTCAGATGACTTACCCGGTGTTTTAGCCTCCGCACCAAAACGAGCAAAGACCTCAAAAGATAATAAAAACTACCGACAACGCATCATTGCAGGTGCCAGTCACTTTTTTGAAGATAAAGATGATGAGCTTGTAAAAGCAGTTAGCGATGCTATAAACAGCTTTGATAGCTCTAAATAATAACAATCACCATATATGCCCGCTACAAATCAATGCCCTTTTGAGCCTTAATTCCAGCACGATAAGCATGCTTAACATCTGCAATTTCAGAAACTGTATCAGCAAGCTCAAGTAGCTCATCAATTGCCGCACGCCCTGTAACAACAGCATGTTGCTCGGCACTACGTGCTTGAATATCCGCCAGTACAGCTTCTTTTTCTAAATACTTATAACTTAATAAATACGTTAACTCATCCAAAACAACCAAATCATATGATGGGTCATCGAGCATCACCTTAGCGACAGCCCAACCTTTTTGGGAGGTCTCTATATCTTGCGTACGATCTTGCGTATCCCATGTAAAACCATCACCCAAAACATACCAATCACAGCGCTCTTGCGCGCCAAAAAAAGCTTCTTCGCCCGTATCTGTTCTACTTTTGATGAATTGGCACACACCTACTTTCATACCATGACCTAAAGCGCGCGCAACCATACCAAAAGCAGAACTGGATTTGCCTTTGCCATTACCTGTGAGTACCAATAGCAAGCCTTTGCTTTTATCAGCCTTTGCGATATTAGTGTCAATGACAGACTTTTTGCTTTCCATGCGTTTTTTATGTCGTTGATTTTTATCCATGTGTCATCTTACCTATAAAAAAGCCTTGGGTAATAACCAAGGCTTTCATCTCATCATTCTGGCGGAAGCCAGAATCCATCTGTGACATTCAGCTATACCTCAATCATAGATACCGGCCTTCGCCGGCATGACGTGTATTTTCAGTATATTGTATATTTTAAGAATGCTCAGGATTAGTCAACTTACGCCCATGCACAATCGCAAGATGAACCAAGCCAATAAAGCTTAAATAAATACCCGTTGTTTTTAAATAACCAGGCAAGTATTTAGCAACAGCCTGAGCATATTCAGACATACTCATCACCTCAAATTTACCCGCAAAAAAGTAAAAACCAATATTTGAAATAACGAAGCAAGCAACCGTACCCACGGCAGCCGCTGCGACAAACTTAATTAACCCTAATCCAGATTCTTGATAATTATTTGCAAACCAGCGCCCCGCAAACCACATCGTAAAGTAGGACGGAATCAAAAAGGGATACGACGGTGTAAAGCAATAATGCGTGCCACCATTCACCGCATCAATCACCACTAAATCAATGACAAATGCGACCAAGAAAAACGCAGGGAAGGCATAACGCCCCAAAGCGCCACCGCGCAAATAAAAGCCAACCATGAAGAAGATTGCCCACGATGCATCTTGCAAATGCGCCGTGATATTGCCACGCGTGAGTATCATCGCCATTAATAATAAGCCGCCAATGATGTATTTTGACTTTTGTTCAATCTGCTGTGTTTCTGTATTCATTTTTTCAGTCCAAGGATCTTCTTATATATCACTTACAGTGCCAATATTTGAATCAATTGTCTAGCTTCTTGTTATATAATTGATTTTCAATACAAGTTCAACGCCAAGGATAAACGCCTCTACCATAATGTCATCACCTAAGCCCGCAAAAATATCCTCACCAAAAACCCTGCTTATTCTTGGTGGCGCACGCTCAGGAAAAAGCACTTATGCCGAGAAGAAAGCCCTACAGTCGAAGAAAAAGCTCATCTACATTGCTACCTCTAAAGCACTCGATAAAGAAGTGGAGCAACGTATTGCTAAGCATAAGCAAGACCGTGCCGCTGCAAACTGGACAACAATAGAAGAGCCCATCTCACTTGCGAAAACGTTAAAACAGTGGGCATCACCCGATAATGTTATTTTGGTTGATTGCTTAACGATGTGGCTGATTAATCTATTAGCAGAAGAACCATCTGTTCTTGACCAAGAGATGAATGAACTCTTAAACACCATAGAATCACTTGCTGGAACAATCATTTTTGTCAGTAACGAAGTGGGCATGGGCATTATCCCAATGGGTGAATTAACCCGAAAATATGTCGACGAGGCGGGACGATTACACCAACAACTTGCGCAAAAAGTAGAGCACGTCATTTTAATGGTTGCAGGGCTTCCTCATAGGATCAAGCCATCCAACCACCCTAACGAGATTTAATTAAGACTTAATTGAGATTTAATAAAACATGCAGTGGATTAATTCAGCAACACCGAAACGTAACAATAAATTTAAAGAAAACGCGCTAGAAAGACAATCACAACTCACAAAACCCCCAGGCTCATTAGGAGAGCTTGAAAGCTTAGCCGTGCGCCTTGCTGATTTACAACAATCTGATAAACCTTCTGCCGATAAAATAGCCATTGCCATTTTTGCTGGGGATCATGGCGTAGCAGAAGAAGGGGTTTCAGCCTTCCCGCAAGAAGTCACCGCACAAATGGTGATGAACTTTCTACACGGTGGCGCAGCCATTAGTGCCTTAGTAAAGCATCTCAATGCCAGTTTAGAAGTCGTCGATTGCGGGATTTTATCAGCACTCCCAGAACATGAAGGCTTAATAAATGCACGAGCAGGCGAAGGAACAGCCAACAGTGCAAAGCAAGCAGCAATGACAGAAGAGCAACTAAAAACAGCACTGCAAGCAGGCTATGACAGTATTGAACGCGCACTAAAAAACAAAACTGATATTTTTATTGGTGGAGAAATGGGCATCGCTAACACCACCGCCGCCAGTGTATTGTACTGTGCTTTATTAGGCTTAACGGCCAACGAAGCAACGGGCGCAGGTACAGGGCTAGATGAAAAAGGCATTCAACACAAAACACACATTGTGCAAACCATTTTAGAGCAACATAACACTTGTGGCGACGATGCTTTGGCGTGGCTTCGCTGTGCGGGTGGTTTTGAAATTGTCGCGCTGACAGGGGCTTATATTCGCGCCGCACAAGTGGGCATCCCTGTATTGGTTGACGGCTTTATCAGCTCCGTTGCCGCGCTTTGTGCCGTGAGAATCAACGCAGATACCAATGACAACTTATTCTTCTCGCACGTCTCAGCCGAGCAAGGACACCGCCGTGTATTAACCGAGCTAAAGCAAAAGCCCTTATTAGATTTAGGCATGCGTTTAGGTGAAGGCAGTGGCGCCGCCGTTGCCGCCTCTATTTTGCAATCAGCCTGTGCAACTCATAACCATATGGCAACATTTGCCGAAGCGATGGTTGCGACTAAAAACTAAATGGCAAAGCATGAGTTTACACAGTTAAGTTTATTGCGCCATGGTGAGCTAGCAACCACTGGCTTATTTTGTGCGCAGATGAATGAACCACTCAGTGAACAAGGTTTGGCTAATTTACATAACGTTACCCGCAAAAATGCTACTGCAAACTTAACAGCGTGGGATGTTATTCTCACATCCCCTGCAAAACGCTGTTATGACTTTGCCAAAGTGCTTTCTCAAGAACGCAAAATCCCCTTAGATATTATTGATAATCTCAAAGAAATGGATTTTGGCGAGTGGACAGGGCAACCCACCAATCAACTCTGGGAAAACAATCAAGACAAGCTCGAAACATTATGGGAATCACCCGAAACCTTTATCGCCCCACAGGGTGAAGCCATGCAAGCTTTTATCCAACGAGTAGAAACATCACTGCAACAGCTACTAGAGAAATACCGCAACCAATCCATACTACTCATCACCCATGCTGGCGTTATCAGAGTTATCTTGGCAAAAGCATTGGGGATTAACTACGTGGCGACACAACGCTTTATGATTGATTACGCAAGCCTCACTCAAATCCACCATTACCCTAGCGGTGACTTTTCGCTCTATTCACACGGAGTACGCCCCAATGATAGCAATGCGTAAAGCCTATTTTTTAGCGCAGTCACTGTTAACGCGCTTACCCACGCCACATTTAGACGATATTCAAGCAGAAGACACAGGTCGATCGGCATTGTTTTATCCGCTTGTTGGCTTAGTCATTGGATTAGTTCTTTATCTTCCACTGCTTCTCTTTCCTAACGCACCGCCTATTTTACTCGCGGCTATCATCACCGTTTTATGGGTGATTATCACAGGAGGATTACATTTAGATGGGCTTGCCGACAGTGCCGATGGCTGGCTGGGTGGTATGGGCAACAAAGAAA
>Ga0256840_1004178_pt1 | contig 11023 bp, 17 predicted proteins | sample 355202metaG_FD_185969 | JGI IMG/M metagenome (GOLD analysis project Ga0256840, IMG submission 185969) | Hydrothermal vent microbial communities from Mid Atlantic Ridge, Atlantic Ocean - 355-202 | ecosystem: Environmental > Aquatic > Marine > Hydrothermal vents | place: Atlantic Ocean: Mid...
CCATCTTTATCTGATAGCCCACACGCTCTCCTACCTTTTCGCCTAACATCTCTGCCATTCGTATGGCGGACATACGCACCGCAAGCCGTCTAGGCTCTAGCATGATGATGGTCTTACCCTCTAACCACGGTTCATCTAACAGAGCAAGTGGCAGGGCAGTGGTTTTCCCTGCCCCTGGGGGTGCTTGGAGTATGAGTCTATTGTGGTTTTGGAGTTTCTCTTTGACTTCTGGTATGACATGGGTAATGGGTAGGGTTTGCATGGTGGGATTATAGCTAGTTGTGAAAAAATTTGCAATATGACATCAAATATGCTATCATAATGTATGAAAATTGTTATAGATACCAGCGTATGGATTTCTGCACTTATCACAAAAAAGAGTCAAGCAAGAGGACTGTTGCGGTTGGTATTGGAAGCAAAAGTGTTTCCTCAAATGTCCGAAGCACTTTTTTGTGAGATGGAAGCTGTCATGAAACGTAAAAAAATACAAACATTGACACCTTTGTCAGAAGTAGAACAAAACACGTTGTTTGATGCCTATCTGTCACACTGTAGATGGAATGAAATCTACTATACATGGCGTCCCAATCTCAAAGATGAGAATGACAATTTTATCGTAGAGTTGGCAGTGGCAAGTGGTGCGGAGTATGTCATTACATATAATGAGAAAGATTTTAATGCAAAAGAGTTATCTTTTGCTTATACGGTAGTGACACCTGAAGCATTTTTGAAGGAGAAGATATGAGTACAATTACCCTAAGAATACCAGACAGTAAACATGAACGCTTAAAACAATATGCCAAAGACCAAGGGCTTAGCCTCAATAAACTCTTTGATGAGTTTGCGACTGTGGCATTGGCACAGTTTGATGCGAAAGTGCGTTTTGAGAGTAGAGCCAAAAGAGGTGACAGTAAAAAAGCCTTAGCGTTATTAGATAAATTAGACAAAGAATTATAAAAAGGATAACCAATGACCATCTACGGCATAAAGACCTGCTCGACAGTAGGCAAAGCACGAAAATTTATGAAAGAGCACGGTATAGACTTTGACTTTGTGGACTACAAAGTAGAGTCTGTAGGCGAAGAGAAGATACGCGAGTGGCTCAAACAAGTCGATATCAACATACTCTTTAACAGCAAAGGCAAGAAGTACCGTGACCTTGGACTCAAAGAACTTAATCTCGATGACAATGGCAAGATAGAATGGATGGCAAAAGAGAACTATCTGCTCAAACGTCCTGTGATAGAGTATAGCGATGGTAAGGTGCTTGTAGCCTATGATGAAGAAGTCTATAAAGAGACCTTTCTCTAATGTTTGCATGGCTTAGTCAATACTTCGACCCTGTGCTTGTCTATGTAGTAGGGGTGTGTAGCATTATCTTGCTGGTAGTGGTAGGTGGGTATGTGTTTATGTTTTTACTCATTATGAAAAACGACCCAAGAGAAAAAGAGTTTAGAAAAAAACATGACTGGGATGATACACTTGTCCCACATAAGTACAAAGATGAAAAGAAATGAAAGCCTATCTTGAAGCCTCAGAGATAATAGACTATCATGATGAGGCTATACAAACACTGTCAAAAGAATTAGCTCACGGCTGTAAAGAGGATGAGGCTATAGCCAAAAAATGTTATGAATGGGTACGTGATAACATACACCACTCAGGTGACTACCAAGACGACATCACCACCTACAAAGCTTCAGATGTACTCAAACATCAAACAGGCTGGTGTTACGCCAAAGCACATCTCCTCGCGGCACTTTTACGAGCCAATGGCATACCTACAGGCTTTTGCTATCAGCGTTTGAGCTGTTCTGAGTATAAGCCAGATATCTACTGCTTGCATGGGCTGAATTGGATATATATTAAAAAATATGGATGGTATAGGTTGGATGTTCGAGGGAACAAAGAAGGTGTAGATGCACAGTTCACACCTCCACATGAGCAGTTGGCTTTTGCCTTGGGTGAACATGAGTTTGATTTACCAGAGAATTTGGCAGAGCCTATGGATGTGGTGGTAGATACTTTGAAAAAGTATCAAAGCTATGAGGAGATGATATGTCATTTTCCAGATATAGAGGAGTAGCGTATGCCAAACATTAAAAAAGTAGCACTGCAAAGTGTAAAAGTAAAAGGGCTACAAGTCCGCACAAACAATGCAAACGAGATGCACCCTAATACACAAAAAATAGCGCCATTATGGGAACGATTTTTTCAAGAAGTCATGCCGACACTCAAAGAAGGTGCGACTGTATATGGGGTGTACCACAACTACGAGTCAGATGCTAATGGAGACTTCGATGTGACTGTGGGTGCAGATGTGCTAGAAGTGACAGAGGAGATGAAAGAGGTGACTTTAGAAGAGGGTAGATACCTCGTGTTCCCTGTCAAAGGCGAACTCCCGCAAGCCATTATAGATACATGGCAACAAGTATGGGCGTACTTTGAAGACCCTAGCATAGATGAACGTAGAGCGTATGAGACAGACTTTGAGAAGTATATTTCTGAGGATGAGGTGGAGATATATATTGGGGTGCATTATTTTTAAACGTATATTACTGTATCTGCTTCTTTTTGTACTTGCTTTGTTTATGCTTGTTGTAGTGGTAGGTATTTACAGATTTAACTTCACTGATGATGACATTTATGTAGATATGAATGGTACTGTTGTACCTTATGATACTTATAAAAAGAAACAATTAGAAAATCATTAACGCTTACTGTTCACTAAAAGCACCAAAGCAACCCCAAGAGCCACGACAGCCACAACCAAAAACAAACGCTGTACCCCATACGCAGAGACGATAGGCTCAAAGAGTATAGGTGAGGCAAACTGTCCTAAGAAAAAGCTAGAGGTGAGTACCCCTGCTGCCTTGCCACGTTTGTGTGCAGGTACAAGTGAGAGAAACCATGCGTTGGTGTTGACAAAGAGTAGCCCAAAACCCATACCTATGGGAACGATAGCAAAAAACAATCCAGCGATGCTTGATGCCTGAGAAATAATGAGTAAGCCCACACCAAACAATGCAAAGGTACTTGCGTAAATCTGTTGAAAAGAAAGACGTGCTTTTATTTTGGCGTATTGCATAGAGGTGAGGGCATTAAATATCATGGCAGATGCGATGACGAAGCCGATGGTCTGTGGCTTGCCTCCTAATTTATTGACGATGAGGTAGGGGAACTGTGTGGGCATCATGTAAAAGAGCACCATCACAAAAAAGGCTGTGAGATAGACAGGTAGGAGTTTGGCTTCTACTTCTAGGTCTGCTACGTGTTTGTGTTTGGCAGGTTCATAGAGTGACTTTAGCAAAAACGGTACAAAGAGAATGGGGATGAGGTAGATAGCAAAAGGGTATGACCAATGCACCTGAGCCAGCAGCCCACCAGCAGTAATGAACACGATGCCTCCAAGTGCCGTAGTCATCCCCTGTTTAGACATAAACTTGTGCCGTAGCTCTTCGCTAAAGTAGTCACCTATGAGTGCGGTGGAACTGGTCATAATCAAACTTACCCCAAGCCCTAAAATAGCACGTCCTACCAAAATGACATAAAAATCATGCAAATAAAACCCAGAACTCCCACCCATCACAAAAAGAAACATACCCACATACAAAGGCTTCAGCCGCCCAAACCTGTCGACTATATGCCCTGCAATGGGCGAAAACAACGCGATAATAATAGCTGGAATAGTCAACATCAACTTAGACAAAAACTCGATATTTGGGATGTCTGAGAAAGTATGGCTAATCAGGGGCAAAGAAGAGACGATAGTAATACCCGACATAATGCCAAGCGTGGCGATGAGGAGTAGGGCTGTTTGGAGGTTTTTGTTTTTGTTTGTCATGGAGGTATGATACTCTTAGTTTATTGAAGTGGAGATTTTTTTAACTTACCCAATTATCTAAATTTAATCCCTCAACCCTCTCAAACTCTTTCGTATTATTGGTAACAACAGTCATATCTAGTGAGAGGGCATGTCCTGCTATTTGCATGTCCATATTACCTATGACTTGCCCTTTTTTTTCTAAGTTTGCTCGTATTTTACCATAGGATATGGCTGCACTATAGTCATATTCCACTATGTCAAAGGGCATGAGAAAATGCTCTAAAGCTTGTAGGTTTTTTGCTGTATGTTGGCTTTTATATGCACCATACATGAGTTCCGAGACAGTAATGCTGGAGATGCACAGTTCACCTATCTCAAATGATTCAAACTTCTCTTTGACACTTTGAGGTTTATTTTTAATAATATAGATACAAATGTTAGTATCTAGCATTATCCTAGTCAAAATAAATCCTCACGTTCTTGGGTAAGCTGTGTACGTGTTTGCATGAAATCATCTGAAAATTCATCTAAGTTGTCGTACATCTTGACCCAAATACTTTTGTCTGATTTGGGGATGAGTACGACCATGCCATTTATTTTTTTAATAAATACTTCTTTGAGGTTGTCAAATCTAAACTCTTTAGGCAAACGCACAGCCTGACTCTGACCATTTTGAAATAATTTTGCAGTAGTCATTGTAACTCCTTTGGATAAATATATACTATTAAGTATATACTATATTTATAACTTTGTCAATATCTCAAAACGCTATAATACTCCCCATGAAACAAAACACAGCACTAAACATACTAAAATCAGGCAAAAACGTATTCATCACAGGGTCAGCAGGGACGGGTAAAACGTACCTCCTTAACCTCTATACTAAGTACCTAAAAGAGCGTCGGGTATACCCGACTATCGTTGCACCTACAGGCATAGCTGCTTCGCATTTGGGTGGGCAGACGATTCACTCTTTTTTTTCTTTGGGTATACGTGAGAGTATAGATGAGGGTTATGTAGACTTTTTGTTGGACAAGAAGTACTTGAAGACGCGTTTTTCTAAGCTAAGGCTCCTTATCATCGATGAGATTTCTATGGTCTCTCCTGAGATGTTTTCTGCTATGGATATGATACTGCGTGGGTTCAAGGGGACAGATGCGCCTTTTGGTGGGGTGCAGGTGGTAATCTCTGGTGATTTCTTTCAGCTCCCACCTGTGAGCAAGACTCCCAAAGACAAACGCTTTGCATGGCAGTCTGAGGCGTGGAGAGCATTAGAGTTGCAAACCTGCTACTTAGAAGAGAAGTTTAGACAAGATGACAGCAGGCTCATAGGCATACTAGATGACATACGCTCTGGAGAGATAAGCACTACTTCTGAAGAGCTATTAGCTAGTAGAAACGAAGCCACACTCGCCATAGACACACCTACCAGACTCTACACGCATAACCTTGATGTAGACCGTATCAACCAAGAGGAGTTAGAGAAGTTAAGTGGTGAAGAGAAGCTCTTTGTCTGTGACCATAAAGGCACAGAGAAAAACATAGAGAAAATCTTTAAATCTTCACTGGCTTTGGAGCGTCTGACACTTAAAAAGGGTGCGGTTGTCATCTTCATTAAAAACAATGCAGAAGCAGGCTATGTCAACGGTACCACAGGAAAAGTAGAGAGCTTTAGTCCCATAGACAAGATGCCCATCGTACGTACCACAGATGGCAAGAAGATAAAGCTAGATTTAGAGGATTGGTCACTAGAAAATGATAGTGGAAAAGTCACAGCTACTGTATCGCAAGTACCCCTACGTCTGGCATGGGCTATCACCATACATAAATCACAGGGTATGACCCTAGACGCTGCAGAGATAGACCTCTCTAAGACCTTTGAGAGTGGGCAGGGCTATGTGGCACTTTCTCGTATCAAAAACATAGAGGGCTTACGGCTCATGGGGCTAAACACTATGGCGTTGCGTGTAGACCCTCTCATACTTCATGTGGACTCTCGCATTAAAGGGGCGTCGCTCAAGGCTAGGGAGCTTGTAGAGTCTTTAAGTCCAGAAGCTTTTGCGTCACAATCTGAAGCACACATACGCCACATGGGTGGGGTAGTAGAAAAGGCGAAGATAGAAGAAGAGAAAGCCAACATCAAAGCAGGTAAACCCTCACACTCAGCCTATGCAACGCCCACACATACAAAGACCAAAAACCTCATAGCCAAGTCTGATACACTCATAAAATTAGCGACCAACAGAGGACTAGCAAAAGGGACGATAGTGCAACATCTAGCACTCATAAAAGAGGAAGAACCCGACTTTGATATGAATATATATAAACCAAAAGAAGAGACCTTTGATGCCGTAGAAACGGTAGCCCTCAAACTCATGACCAAAAAGATACCCGAGAATTTTATAGATGATGGAAAGTTACGTCTCAAGCCTGTATTTGAGGCTTTAGGTGGCAAGGTGAGTTATGATGATATTCGGCTTTGTATGGTGTTTATGGATTAAAAATATGACAATTTGCAATATTTTTAACCTTTAGTCATTTTTTCTATTACAATACTTCCATAAACTAGAGGAGAATTTTATGGATGAATTGATAGTGCAGGGTGAGATAAGTTCTCATATTTTAGTATTACGTGGTAAACAGGTGATGTTAGATAGAGATTTGGCAAAATTATATAATGTTGAAACCAAAGTCTTGAATCAGGCAGTAAAAAGGAATCTTAAGAGATTTCCAAATGATTTTATGTTTTTAATCAACAACCCCGACCCAAGGGTACGGGGTATGACTCGGATTTAAATTTATTGGCGAGACGTAACTCACGATAAATTAGATTCTATGGGCGATTTTGAATCGACCCAAGGGTCGGGGAATTATTCCCGAGGAAGATTAAATGCTAATGAAAAAAATGAACTGGTCACAAACTGTGACCGGTTCAAAAAATTAAAACATTCAACGGCTATGCCTCATGCTTTCACAGAACAAGGCATCTATATGCTAGCCACTGTCCTCAAAAGTGATGTAGCAGTAGATGTAAACATAGCCATCATGCGTACCTTCACAAAACTAAGAGAATTTTCTAAACACTATAACACTCTTGCAAAACAACTCATAGAGATAGACCGTAAATATGACAAACAGTACAAAGAACTACGTAAAGCTCTGGATGAACTGGTCTCTAGTTCTAAAATGGTAGATGAAAAGGTGATGGGATTTTTGAAGTAGGGTTCGTTATACTTTTATAAAAAGAGAGGATACGATGACAACCTTTTCTCAACAAATGCTAGACTTCTATTTCTCTCTCACAAAAACACCTCCACTTCCCAAAGGTGTAGAAGCCATCTATCCTTTTGATAATGCCGAGACAAAAGAGGTGATGCACACATTTTTCAACACATACTACAATGACACCAAACCTCGTACCTACCTTATAGGCATAAACCCTGGGCGTTTGGGTTCGGGTGTGACGGGTATAGGGTTTACCGATGCCTATCATCTTGAAAAGTACTGTGACATACCCAACAGTTTTGACAAACGGATGGAAATCTCTGCAGCTTTTATGTTTGAAGTCATCGAAGCGTATGGAGGTGTAGAGAAGTTTTATGGGGATTTCTTTTTTACGACAGTGATGCCACTTGGGCTACTTAAAGAGGGTAAAAACTATAACTACTATGATGACAAAGAGACACAAAAAAGTTTAGAACCTTTCATTAGGGAAACACTGTTAAAGCAGATGTCACTAGATGCTGCTAAACCTCACATTATCTGTGTAGGTACAGGTAAAAATCTAAAATATCTACAAGCCTTTAATGAAAAACATCACTGTTTTGAGAGTATAGATGTAGTGCCACACCCTCGCTGGGTGATGCAGTACAGACGTAAGGAGAAAGAGAAATATATCGGGGTGTATATGGAAGCTTTAAAGAAGGCTACACAGTTGTAGCACAAAGGTAAGGCATCTGCTCCTTCACCTTCTCTTCAGACCAATCCCACCATTTTAATTTTAGCAACTTATCTATCTTATCACTAGCAAAACGATACTTTATGAATGCCGCTGGGTTTCCACCCACTACGGCATAAGGCTCCACATCTTTAGTCACTACCGCACGTGCAGCGATGATGGCACCTGTACCTATGGTAATGCCTGCCATTATCATGGCTTCGGAGCCTATCCATACATCGTTGCCTATAACGGTGTCTCCTGCTTTTTGGTAAGGATTTTTAGCCTCTTTAAAAATATCGGCTTGGTAATAGAAAGGAAAAGTGCTTACCCAGTCGCTTCTGTGTCCTTGGTTGCCTGCCATCATAAACACTGCACCCGAACCAATGGAGCAGTATTTGCCTATGATAAGCTTGTCTACATCTTTTCTTTTTTTGTCCAAGTAGCGTACACAGTGCTCAAAGCTATGCCTATGGTGGTAGCCTGAGTAGTAGCTAAAGGCACCCACTATGATGTTGGGATGGGTAATCGTATCGCAAAGCAGTTGTGAGGAGAATTCATTTTCGAAGTAGTTAGGCATCTTTAGATTAACCACTTCTCACCATCAAAAACCACCGTATCATCTATGCTCAATGTGTCTGTGTCTAGCATGACATCGATGTGAAATTTACCACTGTTACGTTTCATGCCTTCTTTGGCATAGATGCCATGTTTGGCACCCAGTGAGAGGTGTAAACCACACATACGCTCGAATGTTCCCATGTCTGAGACATAGTGGTCTTTGCTAAAGGCACGGTTGAGACCAAGCCCAAGCTCTCTTACCCAGACGATGTCTTCTTCTGCACGTATCATCTCTAGTACGGCTTCAAACTCCTCTGTGCTATTTTCTGTACGGACTATCTGTCCCTTTTCAATGATGATAGTAATAGGCTCAGGGGGGATATTGACTTTATAGTTGGTATCACCAAAGGCGATGACTTTGGTGCTTCCGTATAGAGAGGTCAGCTCTGTAGATTCGGTAAAAACTTCACCGATAGGGAACTGTCCACCCATGTTTTTCATCTGGGAGTAATCTCCTATGTTGATTTTGGGGTCTTCAAAGCCACCACGGTAAATGAGCTTTTCATCGCCACACTGTACCACTGCACCATCTGCTGTAGAGAGTAGGTTTTTGAGTGTGTGTCCTGTATGATGATAATAGCTTTTGTCATAGGCTAGTGCATTGACATAGAGTTTGGCTTCATGCTCAGTATCCATTCTGCCTAGGTGAGGGTGTTCGGCTACCTTAATGCCTTTTTTAAAGAGTTCTATACGTATGCGAAAGGCGTTGAGACGAAAACTCCTAGACTGCACCAATGCCACAAAATCACCAGCTTCGAGTGAGTCTAGTGTAGCAAGTATCTCTTCTGGTTCAGTCTGACGAAAATTGATAAAAATCCCTTTGGGTAGGGCAGTACGGTACGCCTTTGTGAGTGTACGTGAGAGTATAGAGTCTAAGTCATACACGACCAAGGCTCTGTGACTCTCATCGTGATGAAAGACATCCGCGAGTACATCGCTAAGATTTTGTGCGGCGATAGAGACTAGGCTATGCATTGATTACTCCGAAATGATCTACAGGGCCATGCCCTTTGCCAAGCACTTTGTCTTTGCCTGCGTCTATGGCTTTATTCAGGTAGTTACACCCTTTTACTACCGCACTCTCCAAGCTTTCACAACGAGCCAAATAGGTAGCGATACTCGAAGAGAGGCTACATCCTGTGCCGTGTGTATTGATGGTCTCTATGGCTGGGTTTTGTATGAGAGTGACTTTGCCTGTACTGTGGTTATAGAGTGCATCACTCATCACCTCTTTTAGCTCTAGGTGACCACCTTTGAGCAATACAGATACTTGATACTTTTCGCCTATCTCTTTTGCTGTTGTTTCTATGTTATCCAAGGCGATGTTATGCCCTATGAGTACTTCTGCTTCTGGGATGTTAGGCGTGATGAGTGTCACATGGGGCAAAAAGGCTCGCAAGCGTGCTACTGCCACATCATCGATGAGCTTGTCTCCAGAAGTGGCTACCATGACAGGGTCTAGCACGATGTTTTTTGCATCATACTTGGCAAGTGTGCTTTGTACGGCGTCTATCACCTCTGCAGAGTGGAGCATACCTATCTTGATGGCTTTAAAGTCTATGTCATCAAACACGGCTTCCATCTGTGCGATGAGATGGGGGATGGGTATGGCGTGTATATCTGTAACCCCTTGGGTGTTTTGTGCCGTTGTGGCTGTGATGACTGAGGCAGCGTAGCCACCGTTGGCAGAGATGCTTTTGATGTCTGCTTGTATGCCTGCACAGCCTCCAGAGTCTGAGCCTGCTATAGTGAGGACCGTGTGGTAGGTACTACTCATATTTTCCATGCCTCTTGTGTATATGCAGAGTCCCAAAACATCCACTCTAGCTGAGAAGTTTTAATAAAGACCTCTTCCATTTTGGCTAGGTTTTCTGGTGAAGCTGTTTTGGCATAGGTGTTGGTGATGTCTACGGCTTGCTGTACCGCTGCTGCAAATTCATCGCTGGCGTAGGTGTCTATCCATGATTGGTAGGGGTTGTCTGCATTGTTGTCTTGGTGAGCCAAAATATAGTCTCCTACCTCTTTGTAGATAGTAAAGCAGGGTAACACCGCTGCAATGCCGACTTCTACAGAGTAGTGATTGACTATACGAGCCAAATAGGAGTTGTAGAGTTCACAGGTAGGTGATGGGGTAGGGTTGTGATACTTGGCATCAAAAAACTGCTTATGCAAGGCATCTTCTACCTCTATGATGCCTGTAGCAGACTCATAAAAAAACTGTGTCTCTTCTGCACGGTGACACTTGGTACCTACGGTAACGAGTGATTTTTTGTATTCGCTAAGATAGAGTGTATCTTGGTTGACATAAAAGCCAAAGATATCTGCATCAAGTTTCCCCGCCATAAGGTCTTTCACGAAGCCATGTTCTGTAATGGCTTGGAAGATATGTTCTGTTTTTGCTCTTGTATTTTCGTACCAGTTTTGCATAAGATTTTTCCATAAGTTTGATTTGAGTCATCATAGCAAAAGAAGCTAAAATTATTTACGTAATGTGGTAATAGTTTGACAAAATAAAGTAAGTATGTTATAGTGTGTATAATTAAATACACACTATAAGGAGTGCAGATGTCAGTACGTAAAAACTTTACTATGCCAGAGCATGTAGCAACAGATTTAGAGTATTTGGCTAAGAAGCTTGG
>Ga0256840_1004179_pt1 | contig 11023 bp, 7 predicted proteins | sample 355202metaG_FD_185969 | JGI IMG/M metagenome (GOLD analysis project Ga0256840, IMG submission 185969) | Hydrothermal vent microbial communities from Mid Atlantic Ridge, Atlantic Ocean - 355-202 | ecosystem: Environmental > Aquatic > Marine > Hydrothermal vents | place: Atlantic Ocean: Mid...
TTAACACATACTCAAAACAACTACTACTATCACAAGATTGATTTAAAAAGAGCTTCACTTCTTCAAACCTATCTTAACATCAAACACAAAGAGACCAATCCAATAGATAGAGAAAAAACAGCATTTGAAAAAGACATAAACAAAAGCAACAGAATAGATAAATGGAAAGAGAAACACACAGATGATGTATTTAACAGACGAAAAAGAAAGGAAGCACTAATAGAGCTAAATAACTTTTTATATGCAAATGTAGAAAATCAAACCATCCAATCATTTAAAGATTTGAAAGAGATGATTGAAAGTTTAGATTTACAGATTATTAAAACAGCATGGGAGGGCAAGTTTATAGACAAAGCTAAGGATATAAAAGATATTAAATATTTTAAAATGACTGTTGCTAATAAAAATAATCTCAAGGATAAAATCACATTGAAAGGAGATATTTATGGAGAACACAAAGGGATTTGGCGAAATTGTAAAGAAGGTCCAAGCGGGCAAAACAACAATGCAGATACAACAAAAAAACACAATTCAACAGATTCAGAACTTAACAACAGTGATACAAGAACACTTGAAGATATTAGAAAAAAACTTGATAGAGCAAATCAAAAAAGAGAAGAAAATATTGACAGATACTTTACAAGAGAAAGAAAAGATAAAATTAGAAGAGACAAATCAAAATCACAAAACACTAATGTATCTGATTCTATCAATAGGCTTGATATTATCAATAGTTTTAAACATAATTTTATATTCAAACCAATACCCAAATTTAACTACAATCAAAGACAAATCAGGGCTTTACATTTTAATAAACGAAAGCCAATTGATTCAGACAGACACAGCAATATATTACAAAATCAAGGAGTAGAAGATGGCACAAATAGAAACAAAAATGAAAGAGATGGAACAGTTGGAGAAGAAGGATTTAATCAAACTTTTAGAAGCTACGAAAACAAGATACTCTTTCTTATTAACAGAGTATCAAGAGTTGCGAATGAAATACTTGAATACAGTAGAAATTTATCAGGTATTGGAACAAGACTATCAAACATTAGAAAAGGAGTTATTAAAATGACACAGAAAAAATTAGAACATATCAAAAAGAACATATCTTTGATTGATTTTGCTAGAACATATGGTTTTACATTTGTAAAAGACAAAAAGAGTGAACATAGTGCTACACTTAAAAAAGATGATACAAAAATTATAGTATCTAAAAATAGTAATGGACACTATATATTCTTTGATTTAAACGATCCAAACAGAAAGGGAAGTATCATTGATTTTCATAAGAGCTATGTAAATGATAAAAATGTTTTTTGGCAAACAATTAAGGATATTGAAAAATGGGAGAAGAATCCTACATCAATACCACCAATCAAATTGTTTTGTAGTAAATTCAATCCAGATTCAATAGTTAAGACTTGGGAGCAATTTGATAGTGCTAAATTAAATAGATATTTAGAGTCAAGATATATCAATAAAAAAACTTTTGAACTGTTTAAAAATACAATAAAAATAGATACATTTAAAAATACTTGCTTTGTTCATAAAAGCTATAAAATCGAAGATGACAAGTTTATGATTGATATCATAGGCATAGAAAAAAAGAACAAAGATTTTAAACAACATATAGGGAAAAAAGGAATATGGGGTGCTACAATAAATGGAAACTCAAAAGATGTCTATATATTTGAAAGTCCAATAGATGCCATGAGTTATTATCAACTACATAAAAAAAGTGGAGTCTATGTTGCGATTGGTGGAAGTCCATCACCAACACAACTAGAAGACTTAAAAAGTGTAATACTACAATCAAAAAGTCAAAAACTACATTTATGTTTTGATAATGATGAAGGTGGTAAAACAATAGCCAAAAGGATAATAGATTTCTTTTTCCCATTGCAAGCCAAAGGCTTGAATATAGATACAATAAAACCTAAAAAGAAAGATTTTAATGAAGATTTGGAGAAAAGGGAGAAAGTTAGAAGTAGAAAATCTATGACAGAAATAGGGATTTAATTTTTTTAATTACTGGTAGAAATAAGTAGAAAAGATTAATCTTATACAATTTCTTACTATATTAGGGTAGAAATAGGGTAGAAAAGTAAAACATTGGAAACCTTAAAGTGTTTAAAATGACTGTATATAGGGGGTTTGATGAATATAAGAAAGTAATGGTGTCAAGAGAGGGACTCGAACCCTCGACCTCCGGCTTATGAGACCAGCGCTCTAACCAGCTGAGCTACCTTGACACATTTATAAGGTCGAAATTATACATCTTCTAAACTTACAATATGGTTAATCAAATAGTTTTAGTAGCTCCTTGGCTGTGTCTTGCCACTCTTGCGGAACATTTTTTTCTATTTGTTTTTCTAGTTTTCGTTTTATGTATGATGAACCACTTAATTCGACATTTGGTTTATCTAGGCTCCCTTTTATGGTTCCTTGTAGGTCTTTGTTTCTTATTTTTATATTAAATTTACTGTCTATTTTATTGGTTTCTAAGTTTAGGTATCCATCTGGGATTTTAAAGTAGCTTTCAAGTCCGTTCATAAGTAAAGAAAAATCGACTCTATCTTTATCAATAACTCCACGAAAAATTGTATCCTTGTATATCTCGCTAGTCAAATCAAACCCACTTGCAAGGCTAATTATCTCTGTAAGTTCACTTTTTATTAGTTTTCCATTTAGCGCATTTATATCCACCAATCCAATCTTGTTGGTTAGATTGTAGTCGATTCCAAGTGTCGAAAATGAATCAAATACTTTTGGATAGTATAGAGTATCTGTGATTTTTAGTGTTGATAAATCGTTGCTTTGTATGTGCAAGTTGTTTTTTTCAAACTTAAAAGTAGTTTGAGCATCTAAAAAGCTACTGTTACCATCAATATATAGTTCATTATCAAATCCGTAATTGCCAATAACATCTAGTGAGCCTTTAAGAGGTCTTTTTGTTATAAAGTATAGATTGTTTAAATCTGCTACATTTAAAGAGTATTGTCCATTAATGGTGTTGTTAGTAAGATTATAATCACTTTTTGATATGTTTAGTTTCAGTACATCTGATGTTATTTCAGACTCTATAGAAGCATTTTCAAGTACAATATCGCCTCTAAGGGACAACACATAGTTTATATCATCTTGTGCTTTAGTTTCAAGAAGTTTCTTTACATGTAAAGTTCCATTTGATATACCTAAAATGAGTTTGCCATTTCTGTTTTGAGGTGTAGTGTCTTGCATATTTAACGATAAGCTAAGTATGCCATCTGAATAGCTTGGTTGCTTAAGTAGATGGCTGATTTGTTTTAGTTTTATGTCATTTGCATCTAGTTTTAGAGTGTTATTTAGGGCTATAACTTTTATATCTCCTCCGAGTGATTTTGAGTTGATATCAAAGCTAAAGTCTTCTTTTGTTTTCTTTATATTACCATCTATGGTTAGTTTACCTTGTATTTTGTCATTTAGTTCACTTAATCTAGGAATATAAACCATATAATCACTATAAAATGTTTCTTTACTAAAATCATACTGACTATTTTTGGTTTTTATATTGGCTACATTGGAAGTTATGTTTGTTTTTGTTTTTATAGTTTGACCGTAAGCAGTTGAGTTTATTGTGCCTGTGTATGTTATCATATTGTTTAGTTTCAGTCCAAAGTACTTTTCTATGACACTGTTATTTATGGTTCCGTAGTGTACTGTTATATTGCTATCACCAAAATAATTGTTATCTTTTTTAGGTTTTATATTCATATTGACATCAATCATTCCCCGTGAATATATTGGTTTTTTTAGAAAAGCGAGTATATTTTCTATTTTAATATTTTTGGCATTTAGTTTTATAGCTTTTAACTTTTTATCAACAATTGTTGATAAAAATACTATCTTGGAATTGAGTGCTATTCCTTTTCCATCTACTTGAAAGTTTTCCATCTTTCCTTTTATGTTGCCCTTTACATGTAGAGATCCATCTATGTTTACATATGGGGTTTCTAGGTTTTTTGCATCTATCGTGTAGTCTACATCTATTGTTTGGTTGAGTATATTTATGGTTCCATTGAGTATGAGTTTTGAGTTTTTATCTATGATTATTTCTGCATCAATAAAATCCGTTTTTAGTGTAAATGCTTCTATGATTACATCTTTTTTTAGCTTTTTTTGTATGGCTTCTTGTATGTATGGTTTGATTGTATTATTCCCTGATTGCGTGAAGAGTAAAAAAAAGACAAAAAAGACAATACTGGCCAAAAGTGAGACAAAAATAAAAAAATACTTCATAAACTATCCTAAATATACCTTAGTCTTATGAGCTAAAGTTTGTTAATTTTATTGACTTTTTCCAAAAATTCTTGTATTATATTGGCACTCAAACAAAAAGAGTGCTAAAAAAATAAACAAGGAGATCTAGTATGGCTTTTCAACCACTAGGAAAAAGAGTTCTAATCGAACGTGTAGAAGAGGCGAAAACGACTGCTTCGGGAATTATTATACCTGATAATGCAAAAGAAAAACCTTTAAATGGTAAAGTTATTGCAGTAAGTAAAAAAATAAAGAATATTTCTGTTGGAGATACAGTAGTATTTGGTAAGTATTCAGGTAGTGAGTTAACATTGGATGGTACAGAGTACTTGGTAATGGAAGATAAAGATATACTTGGAATTTTGAGTTAATTATAAAAGGATAATAGATGGCAAAAGAGATACAATTTTCAGATGTTGCGCGTAATGGCATATATGAAGGCGTAAGAAAGTTAAATGATGCAGTAAAAGTTACAATGGGACCTCGTGGACGAAATGTTCTTATTCAAAAAAGTTTTGGAGCACCAGCTATCACTAAAGATGGTGTTTCTGTTGCAAAAGAGATAGAACTTCAAGATACTCTTGAAAACATGGGTGCACAACTTGTAAAAGAAGTAGCAAGTAAAACTGCAGATGAGGCAGGAGATGGTACAACAACAGCTACTGTTTTAGCTCATGCAATCTTCAAAGAAGGATTGAGAAACATCACGGCAGGTGCAAATCCTATTGAAGTAAAAAGAGGAATGGACAAAGCAAGCGAAGCAATCATAGCAGAGCTTAAAAAAATATCGAAAGAAGTTAAAGACAAGAAAGAGATTGCTCAAGTAGCAACTATATCAGCAAATTCTGATGCAAATATCGGTGAACTTATCGCTGAAGCTATGGAAAAAGTTGGAAAAGATGGTGTTATAACTGTTGAAGAAGCAAAAGGTATTCAAGATGAATTAGATGTTGTTGAGGGAATGCAGTTTGATAGAGGTTATTTGTCTCCGTATTTTGTAACAAATACAGAGAAGATGGAAGCAGTTTTAGAAAACCCATATATCTTGTTATATGATAAAAAAATATCAAATCTAAAAGATTTACTTCCAGTTTTAGAGCAAGTTCAAAAGAGTAGTAAACCACTTTTAATCATAGCTGAAGATATTGATGGTGAAGCACTTTCAACTTTGGTAGTAAATAAACTTAGAGGTGTTCTAAATATATCTGCAGTTAAAGCTCCTGGTTTTGGTGATAGAAGAAAAGCAATGCTTGAAGATATCGCAGTTTTAACTGGTGGTGAAGTTGTTAGTGAAGAGTTAGGTCGTACGCTAGAGAGTGCTACACTTGATGATCTTGGACAAGCAAGTTCTATTGTTATTGATAAAGATAATACTACTGTAGTAAATGGATCTGGTTCAAAAGAGAAAATACAAGCAAGAGTAGGGCAGATAAGAGCTCAAATAGTTGAGACTAGCAGTGATTATGATAGAGAAAAACTTCAAGAGCGTTTAGCAAAACTAAGTGGTGGAGTTGCTGTCATAAAAGTTGGAGCAGCAACAGAAACAGAAATGAAAGAGAAAAAAGATAGAGTTGATGATGCTCTTAGTGCAACAAAAGCTGCAGTAGAAGAGGGTATTGTGATTGGTGGTGGAGCAGCACTACTTTTAGCTAACTCAAAAATCAATTTGGATTTATCTGGAGATGAAGCGATTGGAGCTGATATTGTTAGTAGAGCGCTACAAGCACCAATGAAACAAATAGCAATCAATGCAGGTTTTGATGCTGGCGTTGTTGTAAACAATGTGCAAAAAGAGAAAAACGATGACTATGGTTTTAATGCAGCAAATGGCGAATATGTAGATATGTTTAAAGCTGGGATTATTGACCCAGTAAAAGTATCTCGCATAGCACTTCAGCATGCTGTTTCTGTATCAAGTCTACTTTTAACAACTGAAGCAACAATCAGTGATATAAAAGAAGATAAAGCAGCACCAGCTATGCCTGACATGAGTGGCATGGGTGGCATGACCGGTATGATGTAGGTACCAACCTCGCTAAACCCCTTGCTTGAGGGGTTTAGTCTTTTTTTCTAATTTCTTTATTCTTTATTCCAAAAACTTATTATATTTTATAAACTTTTTTATTTCAAATTCTGCTATTATTCCATAATAAAAGGAGATAGAAATGAAATTTGAATTAAAAGATGATTATATAGAGTTATTTAAACTTATAAAAGTTATGGACTTAGCACAAAGTGGTGGGCATGCTAAAATGCTTATTGAAGAGGAACATGTAAAAAGAAATGGAAAAATAGAGTTAAGAAAAAGAGCTAAAATTGTTTCTGGTGAAATTATAGAGATTGATGGTGATATTATTGAAGTAAGTTGAGTGTTGTTGATTAAATAAGAAAGTATGTAGAAAGTCAAGCAACTAAAAGCTGCTTGACTATAAGACTATAGACCTGTTACGTTTTCCGCTTGAGGACCTTTTTCGCCTTGACCGATTTCGAAAGTTACTTTTTGACCTTCGTCAAGTGAAGCACGCTCATCACCATTTCTGTTGATTTGACGAAAGTGTACGAATACATCTTTTCCACCATCTTCTTGCTCGATAAATCCGAAACCTTTTTCACTGTTGAACCATTTTACTGTACCATTTACTAAATTTGCCATTACGACTCCTTGTTTTGTTTATACACTACATTGCTAAAGTGTAAATTTGTAATATAAAGCTTTTCTTAAAGTTGCAATGCACTGTTAAACCAAGAAGGTAACGAATATAATGCAGACTAAAGATGTAACTCGAATCATCTTTTTTCAAGTGACATTATACTCTAATAAAAGTAAAAATACAAGTAAAAAGTGAAAATAATAATTATTTATGGAATATATGGTTTAAATTGATAGATAATGGTACCCGAGGTCGGACTCGAACCGACAAGACCGTGAAGTCATTGGATTTTGAATCCAACGTGTTTACCAGTTTCACCACTCGGGCATTCATTTGAAAGTGAATAGTACAAAAAAAAAGCTTAAAGACAAGTTACCTTGTCTTTAAGCTCTAAAGTTATTTATAAAAATTAACCTTTAGCTACAGCTTCTTTTAATTTTTTGCCCACTTTAAACTTAACTGCTGTAGTTGCAGGAACGTCAACAATTCTGTCAGTTCCAGGAACTCTTGCTTTTCTTGCAGCTCTAGGAGCTGTTGAAAAAGTACCAAAACCTATAAAACTTACGCTTTTTCTTGCTACAAGAGCATCATTGATTGTCTCTAATGCTGCATCAACGGCACTAATTGTATCTTTCTTAGAAAGACCAGCTTTTTCTGAAACCGCCTGGATGAAGTCTGCTTTTTTCATATTTAAATCCTTTAAAGTATTGTGTTGCGGTCATTGTACACTTTTTTTTTATAAAAAACAATATTTTTTCATATAAATTGCAAAATTTACCAAAAAATGTAAATAAAAAGGCATTAAAGTCGATTTTTGAGTATGTGGAATTGTATTTGCTTATTAAAATACATATATACAATCAAAGAAGAGGTCATAATGAGAGTTACTAATTCACTTTTTTATACAAATGCTGTAAATAATTATCAAACAAATATGCAAGAATTATACAAAACTAATACTCAGATTGCATCAGGATTAAAAATACAAAATAGTTTTGAAGACAGTGGTGTTTATGTTGATACTATGAGATTGAATGATGAAGTTGCTTCATTGGAGCAAGTTAAAGAGAGTAGTTCTAAGGCACAAACTTATGCGAATAATACAGATAATTTATTAAATCAATTTACTGATTCTTTAGATCAGTTTAAAACAAAGCTTATTCAGGCCTCCAATGCAAGTAACTCTCCAACAAGCTTGGGAGCACTTGCAAATGAGCTTTCAGCTTTAAAAGACCATATGATTAGCTTAGGTAATACCTCAATAAATGGACAATATATTTTTTCCGGCACTGCCTTTACTACAAAACCATTAGATTCAAATGGTAATTATAAAGGAAATGATGGTTCCATTGAAGCAATAATTGGTTCAGGAGTGAAATTACCTTATAACATTAGTGGTGAAGATCTGTTTTTAGGAAGTGATAGTGAATACAATAAAGTACTTTCTACAAACGCAAGAATGCTAAATCAAATCGAGCTTCACCCTGCTAGTGGTGATGCCAAAGAAATTTATATAGATGGTAGCAGTACAATTAGAGAATTGGTTGGTGATTCAGATGCTGATTTGTCTAACAATTCCAATGTGGTATTTTACCTTTCAGGTAGAAAGTCAAATGGAGAAACTTTTTCTACTAATTTTTCTATGTCACAAACATCAAAAATGAGTGATTTGACTGAAAAAATAGGAAAAGAGTATGGAAATACAAGTACAAATAAAGTAGTAGATGTAAATGTTAATGATCATGGACAAATAGAAATTAAAGATTTAAAGAATGGTAACTCTTTATTAGAAATGAATATTTTTGGGGCAATCGATAGAAAAGCTGCTGGAGGAACTGATGGCAATGCAAATCAAGCTGACATAGATGATTTAATTGCTAGCCCAAATGTTGACATTATAGAGTTTATAAAAAGTGATTTTTTAAGTACAAATACTGCAACAACAATTAGTTCAAGAGAAGATATATATAATCCAGGAATTTTTAAAGTTGGCGCACCTATGACTTTTAGTGATGGAACCCCTATTGAGGCCACAACAACTTTACAAAGTTTTATGGGAAGTGATGTTGATCAAATTGTTTTAGCAGGAACTGATACAGCAGGCAATATAATAAATGTTAATTTTGCAGTTGCTGCTGGCACAACCGTACAAGACTTAATGAACTCCATAGATACAAACTTTTCAGTATCTTCAAGGATAGAAAATGGTCAAATCTATTCAGCAGACAATTCAGGAACCACTCCTAGCAATTTTAATATGACATTGACTTCTCAAGACAATACACCAGCGAATATAAATGGATTTTCAACTCCTGATGCTATGAATTATGAAAGAAGATCTTTTGAAAAAGATGGAAATACTCTAGGTTCAAATATATCTCAGATTGTTAAAAATACAAATACTTTTGCAACTGACAAAACAAAACTATCTGAAGTTGCAGGCGTATCTTTAAATACAAAACAGTTTTTATTTAGTGGATTAGATAAATCTGGAAATACCTTTAATGCACAGATAGATTTTGCAAATCCAAGTACAACTTTTTCACTTGATGGTGGAACAACTAATTATACAATATTTGATGCAACAGGTGGAACAACTGCCGAAAATGATATAACATATAGGCAGTTAAGTGATGTTATTTCTATGGCGCTTTCTGGTAATACTCCTGCAACAATCAATACATTTAGTGATTATGAGAGTGCAATAAGTTCTTCAAAAAGTGTAGTGGAAGTTGGGCTTGACTATAAAGGACGACTCGAGATAAATGATAGGTTTAATTCGATATCACCTATAGAGTTTAGTATGTATGACTCAAATGCTGATAAATCAAGCAATGCCTCAGCACTTGTTTTTATGGCAAATGATTCAGTGAAAATTGATGATAAAAATATAGATTTTTTTAAAGATTTAGATAGCATGATAGAAGCTGTAAGAACTGGTACATATAATATGGATGCAAATAGTGACAATCCAAGAAATATCGGTATGGAAAACTCAATAAGCCGTCTAGACCATATCATGGACCACATTACTAAAAAACACACTGAGATAGGTACATCTTCAAATGCTTTATCACAGGCCAATGACCGTTCGCAGCTATTAAGTATCAACATACAAACTATTCGTTCAGAAGTCATAGATGTTGATATTGGTGAAGCGTATATGAAGTTTAATCAGTTGTCTAACTCATATCAAGCGATGTTATCTACTGTTGCAAAGATAAATTCTATGAGTTTATTGAATTACATGTAAACATTTGATATAATATTGTTATTACATTTAAGGAATTTATTATTTTAAAAGAGACAATATTTATAATCTCATTGGTATTTTTGGTATTTTTAGGGGTGGCTACACTTTTGCCAGATGCTAGTTTTGTTGGAAGTTATGGGTCTAGTATAGGTGCTTGGAATCAAGTTTGGTTTGGTTATGCTTCTTATGTTTATCCATTTTTGTTTATTATTCCTGCTTTTTATTTTTATAGGAATTCTAGTTTGGATTCTAGAAAAATAGAAATTTTACTCTCTTTTATTCTTTTTAGTTTTGCAGTATTGATTTTTCAAGCAGTTGTTGTTAGCTCAAAACTCAATGGTTATTTTGGTTTCTCTATAATAGATTTTTTAGAATCTTACATAGGTATTTTAGGTATATGGCTTTTTATAGTGGCTATATCAAGCCTATCTTTGAGTATACTTTTGAACACCACAGCGGACGATATGTTTTCTTTTGTAAATCAAAAATTACCAAAAAAAGAAAAGAAAACCATAAAAATAGAAGAGAAAAAAGACTCTACATGTAAAAAAGAAGAGATAGTTCAAGATGACATAGTTGAAGATGATGTTCATCCAGAAGATTATGTAGATAGTGTTAAATTAGTAAAAAAAGAAGTAGTAATAGAAGAAAAAAAGGAAGAAGAGCATCATAAAGTTGAGATTATTAGTGAAGTTGCTGAAAATAAAAAACTTTTAGATGAGATTGAAAAGGGAGAGCAATCTAAACCAAAAGACTATAGGTTACCGCCACTTAAGATTCTTACAACTCCTCCTAAAAAAAGTAAGCATGTAAA
>Ga0256840_1004180_pt1 | contig 11022 bp, 8 predicted proteins | sample 355202metaG_FD_185969 | JGI IMG/M metagenome (GOLD analysis project Ga0256840, IMG submission 185969) | Hydrothermal vent microbial communities from Mid Atlantic Ridge, Atlantic Ocean - 355-202 | ecosystem: Environmental > Aquatic > Marine > Hydrothermal vents | place: Atlantic Ocean: Mid...
AGACGGAACAAATGGTGCTGAAATATTACCATCACTACCAGAATTTTTTAATACAGCAACTCAAAATGTTAATGTTGAACTTGTTAATAGTAACAACACTTCGTGTATTGCTACAACAACAATTGAGTTTGAAATAGTGAACGATAACCCAGAATTTACAATTAACGACCAATTGTTATGCGTTAATTTATTACCAGACCCGTTAAGAGTTACTATTCAAAACCCCTTAGAGTTAGATTATATATATGTATGGGAAGACGAGTTTGGCAATAGTATACCAACCGATGTGTCTGATGCTGTAAATACAACGCAAACGGCTTTAATAACCAAAGATGGCGAATATACAGTAATGGCTACTTCTGCATCTATGTGTACAACCACAAAAACCTTTACTGTTGTAGCATCGAGTATTGCTAAAGTTGAAAAAGTCACTATTTTTGACGATTCACAAAGTAATAATATTGTTTCTGTTTTGGTTAGTGGTATTGGTAATTATGAGTTCTCAATGGATAATGAAAATTTTGTTGACGCTAATAAAATAAACGGGCATATTTTTAATAATGTAGATCAAGGCTTGCACATTATTCATATTAATGATAAAAGTGGCTGTTTATCTATAGATAAAGAAATTGTAGTCATCCGTTTTCCAAGATATATATCACCAAATGGAGATAATGTTAACGATTACTTTTTTATTGATGGTGGTAATGATTTTATAAGCGCTAAGACCACTATTTTTGATCGATACGGAAAAATAGTAGCTGTGTTAAATAAAAGCGAAAAATGGAATGGTACTTTTAGAGGGCAATCTGCTACCGAAACAGAATATTGGTTTTTAACTCAAATTATTGATAGAGATAATAAAACACACCAACGTAAAGGTCATTTTAGCTTAAAAATGCAATAAAATTAGTGTTTATTCTGTAGAATTGTTAAAAATATACTAAGATAAGGTTTTTTAGTGTATTTTTACGACAAACTACAATTAATATCACATGAATAAATTACTTTTATCTCTATTTTTTATTTTTGTTGCTACAACAACTTTTTCTCAAATAATTAAAATTAATGATGCTTCTAATGCAGAATCATCATACTCTTTACAAACATTAGTCGAAGATGTTTTTATTTCGGGTGATTGTGCCCAGATTGACACCTTTAGCGAGCAAGTTTTTGGAGCGCCTAATAGTTTAACTACAAAAAGTTATGGATTTTTTAAAAGACCAACAGGTAGTAATTTTCCTTTTGATGAAGGAATTATTTTATCTACTGGTAGGGCCTATGAAGGCGGAAATACAACAAATGGAGCGTTAGTTTCTAGTGATCTTTCTCTGTCTGGAGATGCCGATTTAGAAGCAGCTTTAGGAACAGCAGGTACAAATGATGCAACTTTTATAAAATTTAATTTTCAAACGGTTACTTCTAACATAAGTTTTCGATTTTTAATGGCTTCTGAAGAATATGGAGGTAATACTGAATGTGCGTATGCAGATGCGTTTGCTTTTTTATTACGAAGAGCAGGAACAACAAATTATACAAATATTGCCATACTTCCTGACGGTTCGGTTGTTAATGTGAGAAACATTAATAACTCAACCAATTGTCCAGCACATGAAAGTGATTTTGCAGGTTATAATTTGCCTGATACAAATTATGGAGGTAGAACAAAAATTTTAACAGCTTCAGCAACAGTAGTTCCAGGTCAATTGTACGAAATGAAAATTGTAGTAGTTGATCAAAATGATGAAATATGGGATTCTGCAATTTTCTTAGAAGCAGGAAGTTTTGATTTAGGAGCAAATTTAGGTGACCCTAATTTATCTGGTAATAACTCGGCAGTTTGTGGTACTGAAAAATTATTAGATGCCAATATTATTGCACAAACACCATCGTCATACGAATGGTTTTTTGACAACGAACCAATTGATGGTAATTTTGTAACAATTACAGGCGAAAATTTTCAAACATACAATGCCAATTTAGGCAATGGAGTTTATAAAGTACGAGCAACAATAGATGTTGGATGTGTTGGCGAAGATGAAATAGAATTACAATTTGTTACTGCAGCTTCTATAAATAATTCAATTACAAACCTATATCAATGCGATAATGATGCAGATGGTGTTGCAACATTTAATTTAACCGAAAAACAAAACGAAATATTAAACGGACAATTAGCTACTGAATTTGAAGTGCTTTATTATACCGATAATACCTACACTACCGAAGTTGCTGATGCAACTGCTTACGATAGTGCTGGTGAAACTATTTACACGCAAGTGCGTAATATAGCAAGTACCAATTGTACTGCTCAATCAAGTTTTGTTATTGAAATTTCTAATACAGACATGGCAGATACTAATGATATACCTGCTATTTCTTATTGTGATAATGATACGGTTGGTAACTATTTTGATGGATATATAAAATTTGATTTAACCGAAAATAAATTAGATATTTTAAATGGAGCAAGCGAAAATAATTACACATTAACCTATTTTACAGAAGATACTTATACCGATCAAATAACAGTGCCAACAGCATATACAAATATAGAAACTCCACAAACTATTTATGTACAGATGACTAATAATTTAGATGTTAATTGTTACGATAGAGCCTCTTTCAAAATAGAAGTGTACAAAATACCAGAAATCAATTCGTTAATTGAATTTCAACAATGCGATGAAGATACAGATAGTACCAATAACACTTTGGTCGATTTAACACAAGCCAATAGTTTTGTTTCTGACAATTACAATGACGAATCGTTTGTTTATTATTCAAGTTTTTATAATGCAGAAAATGAATTATCACCAATTGCTACACCGCAAAATTTTGAAGTTACCGATGGCGATATTTTTTGGGTTAGAGTTAAAAATCAAAATGAATGTTATACTATAGGTCAAGTAAATGTTGCTGTAACAATATCAAATGCTGTATTTAATAAAACAATAATTAATTGTGATGATTTTATTGAAGGTGTAAGTACTGAATACGACGGTTTGTCAGAGTTTAATTTAATACAGGTAAACGATGAGGTTTTAGCATTATTTCCATTAGGGATTAGGTCTAAATTAAATATAACATTTTATCCATCAATTGAAGACGCTCAATTACAAAACAATTTAATTACAAATCCACATAAATATAGAAATTTAAATACAAATACAACAACTGCCAATCCAGAGCGAATTTATATAAGAGTAGAAAATGAAAACAATTTAAATTGTGCAGGAATGGGATTGGATTTATATATAGATTTAGTCGTTAATGAAACGCCTTATTTTGAAATAGAAAATCAAATAATATGTGTTGACGCATTGCCTTATGAAGTTAGTGTAACAAATTATCCAGCGCCAGCTTCTGGTGTGCCAGATACTTATCAATGGCAAGATGAATTGGGTAATGTGCTAAATACAGATCCTAATTTTTCAAAAACAGCATTTATAGAACGAGCAGGAGAACATACTGTAATAGCTACAAGTAGTGAAGGTTGTATAAAAGAAAAAACATTTACGGTACAATTATCAAGTTCGGCAATTATAAAAACACTTACTGTTTTTGATGATGCCGTTAAGAATAAAATAACTTTAGTTGTAGAAGGATCAGGCGAATATGAGTACGCAATAGATAGTGATAATTTTGAAGATGCCAATCAGCTTGATGGTCATATATTTTATGAAGTAGAAGAAGGCTTGCACACTATTTATATTAAAGATAAAAATAATGTAGGTTGTCAAATTATTGAGCGAGAAGTAGCCATATTAAAATTCCCAAAAATATTAACGCCTAACCAAGATGGAATTAACGATACTTTTAAGATTTTAGGCGGTGATGACTTGTTGGTTTTAAATGTAACCATTTTTGATAGATACGGTAAAATTATCAAAGTGCTAAATAATAACGAATCTTGGGATGGTACTTATTTTGGAACCCTATTAGAAAAAACAGATTATTGGTTTTTAGTTAAATTTACCGATATAAGAGGTGAAAAATATGAGCGAAAAGGTCATTTTAGTTTAAAATATTAAAAGATAGTCCATTGAAAAAAGTAATTTTTATATCGCTTTATTTTTTTTCAATATTACTTTGCGCACAAGACATTTCGCTTTATCGCCAATTTAATGGTCATGTAGATTTTACTATGATTGGCAATACCTTAAATTTAGTAGAAAACGAAAACAATGCCAATTGTGCTATATTAACAAGCGCAACAGCATCGTTAAATATAGGCGCTAATAATACAATAGAAGCAGCTTATTTATATTGGGCTGGTTCTGGTTTGGGTGATTTTGATATTCGTTTAAATAACGAAAATCTAACAGCGCAACGAACCTTTAGTACTAACTATTTTAGTTATGATTTTTTTAGTGTTTTTTACGATGTTACCAGCCAAGTAGCGTCATTAGGTAACGGTAATTATACGTTATCTAATTTAGATTTAAATACCATTATACCAAATTATTGCTCATCTGGAATTAATTTTGGCGGTTGGGCAATTGTAATAATATATGCTAATGACAACTTGCCAGAAAACCAAATAAATGTTTACGATGGTTTGCAAAGCGTGCTTCCTAACGATGTAACTATTCAATTAGATAATTTAAATGTAATTGATAATACAGGTGCGCAAATAGGGTTTTTAGCTTGGGAAGGCGATAGTGCTTTAGCAGTTAATGAAACCTTATCAGTTAACGATAATGCAATTGAAAGCCTACCTTTAAATCCAGTAGATAATGCTTTTAACGGAACGAATAGCTTTACAGGAGAAACAAATTTATACAATATGGATTTGGATTTGTATAATATTGAAGATTATATAAATATTGGTGATACTTCGGCAACAATTAAACTTACTTCAGGTCAAGATTATGTTATATTAAACTGTATTGTGACCAAGTTAAATTCACAACTTCCAGACGCTACAATTCAAATAGATAATTATGAAATAAATAATTGTAATCAACGACTAATAACTGTTGATTATACTGTTTTTAATTCGCTTAATGCAACAAATTATTTGCCCAATATTCCAATTAGTTTTTATGCCTTTAACGGAATTGATACTTATTATTTAGAAACCATTTACACCAATGAAAACATAGCAGTTAATGATTCAATTAGCTTAAATATTGAGTTAGAAATACCAGCATCATTCCAAAATAATTTCGAAATCATTGCTGTAGCAGATGATTTGGGTAATGGCAATGATACAATTATAGAGTTAGACGAGTTAAATAATGAAAGTGTCTTTCAAATTCAATTGCCTGAATTGCCAATAATTAACATTCCAGAGTCTTTATCTGCTTGTAATAATGGCTTTAAAAAAAGTATTTTTAATTTAGAAGCCTCTTTAAATGAGATAAGTACAAATATAAATTTTGTTTATTCGGTTTATGCATCTGAAAGTGATTTATCATCCAATGAAAATGAAATTTTAAATATTAGCGAGTATGAGAATCATAGTAATCCGCAAAAGCTTTATATAAAAGTATACGACACAAGTACGGGTTGTTATTCAGTTACTGAATTAGAGTTGAATATAACATACTGTCCTTCAACAACTCCTCAATTATTGCCTCCGAATACTACTTTTAATTTAGATACATTATTTCAAATATATCCCAATGCCGAAATTAAAATATTTAATCGTTATGGAAGTATTGTTTATAACGGAAATAAAAATACAAAAAACTGGAACGGAACATATAATAATAAAAAACTGCCATCGGCAACCTATTTTTACAGTATTAAATTAAACGATGGTTATTTTAAATTTGCAAATGGATGGATTTATTTATTAAATTAGCAAACTAATTAATACTATTATGGAAGATAAAATTACGGATTACGAAGATTTTTACAAGTTCTACTTAAAAGAACATCGTAATTATACGTGTAGATTATTGCATATTATTGGTACGAGTATTGTATTGGCATTGCTTATAACAAGTGTGATACATTTAAACCCATATTGGTTGCTTTTTGTACCATTAACAGGTTATGGTTTTGCTTGGGTTGGTCATTTTTTTTTCGAAAAAAATCAACCAGCAACGTTTAAATATCCGTTATGGAGTTTAAAATCGGATTTTAAAATGTATTTTGATGTACTTGGCGGAAAACTAAGTTTAGACGCTTCAAAAGACCCAAATTAATTGCTTATAATTATTAAATTAAGTAAAACTAAAATAATTGATGATATTCTTTTTGACCTTTAGCGGTTAAATATGGATAGATAGCCTGTGTTAAAATCTCTGAATACATAGCAATTGTTTTTTTTGTTGTCTTAGTATGAATAATTTCTGCATCTGAAATCCAAAAATCGCCTAAAATTTGAATACGTTTATATAAATATTTATATTCATTTGGCAGCACTTCTTTTCGCATTAAATCATTTTTTATCAATAAATTAAAAAGCATTGAAAATTGCTGTTCTCTTTGAGTAGTTAATTCAGCATAATGCTTTTTGATCTTTTTATTTTCACGCATAATCTGAACAAAATCAAGTAGAAAAAAACGATATTTATAAAAGTTAGACATTATCGTTTGCGAAATATCAAGCATTAATTGTAGAACATCTTTAGATTGTTGTAAATTCAACATACTTTTATCAATATTACTAACCAACTGAAAGTATAGTGCTTCAATAATATCTTCACGCTTTTTGAAGTGGTAATTCAAATTACCTTGACTTATTCCCATTTTATTGGCAATTGTCCTTAGTGTTACTTTAGACAAGCCCAGTGAATTAAATAGTTCTAAAGAAGTGTTTAAAATTATTTCTTTGGTGTTTTTCATATTACAAAGGTAAATAAAATAGTAAACTTGACCTATTAGTAATAATTTTAGTACCTTTGACCTATTAATTAGATAAATATAAATCAATTTGAACAGACATAAAAACCAAAATTTATGATAATCACAATTCTAACTTTAATTTTATTCTTAATTTTTATTGCATTTGGAGGCTTTCATTTTTATTGGTTTTTTGGTGGTGTTTGGGGCTTAGAAAAGGTAATACCTTCAAAAAATAATAAAGTAAGTACGCTAACAATTCCAAAATTTGCTACCTTATTAGTTGCGCTTGTTTTGATAATATTTGGTCTAATATATCTTCTAAATTCAAGCTTTATAAATGTTCCTATTCCAAATTGGGTAACAAATTACGGATTTTGGATTATTCCTTTCATTTTTATTTTGCGTGCCATAGGAGATTTTAATTATGTTGGTTTTTTTAAGAAAATAAAGCATACTGAATTCGCAAAATCAGATAGCAAACTATTTTCGCCACTTTGTTTAACCATTGGAATAATCGGAATACTAATTCAATTGATAAGTAAATGAAAATTTCAATAATAGGAGCAGGAATTGGAGGTTTAACAACTGCAATCGCTTTAAAACAAAAAGGATTTGAAGTAGAAATATTTGAAGCGTCAAAAGAATTTAAAAAAGCAGGTTCAGGTATTAATTTGGCAATTAATGCAATGCAAGTTTATAAAAGATTAGGCATCTATGATGAAATTTCATCTTTAGCAAATTATACAAATTCGTTACTGATAACAGATGAAAAACTAAATACAATTACTAAAGTGAATTTAGTAAATGCAGAAATAGAATTTAAGGCTAAAACGTATGCCATTCATAGAGCAACTTTACATACTATTTTATTGAACAGGTTAAAAGGAGTAAAAATACATTTAAACAAAAAGTTAAAATCACTAAGTCAAACAAATGAAAGTGTAAATTTTGTTTTTGAAGACGGAACATCATACACTTCAAATATATTGATTGGTGCTGATGGAATTCACTCTATAGTTAGAAAATCAATCATTAACAATACTGAACTACGAATAGCGAAACAAGTATGTTGGCGAGGAATAGTAAAAATAGATATTCCAAATAAATACCAAACCGAATTAAATGAATTATGGGGTAAGGGAAAACGTTTTGGATTTGTTCATATTAATAAAAATGAAGTGTATTGGTATGCACTTGCCAATTATAAAACTGATTATAAAAAAGAATTTACAAATGTGAATTTGAACGAATTGTTTTCGGATTTTAATCTACTTATCAAAAAAATAATATCAAAAACCGAGAAAAACAACATCATTTTTAATGAAATAATGGATTTAAAACCAATCTCAAGTTGGCATCATAAAAATGTTTGCTTGATTGGAGATGCTGCACATGCAACAACACCTAATTTAGGTCAAGGTGCTTGTCAAGCCATTGAAACTGCCTTTGTTATTGCAGCATGTTTATCAACCGAAAAAAATATAGAATTAGCATTTAAAAAACTTGAAAAATTAAGAAAAAAGAATGCTCAAAAAATTGTAAAAACAAGTTGGTCAGTTGGAAAAATGGCTCATTTAAAAAACAGGTTAAGTATATTTTTGCGAAATAATGTAATGAGGTTGTTGCCTAAAAAACTAACTGAAAAACAATCAACTTCTATTTATAAATTGAATTATTAAAAATAAAACTCACCGAATAATCTAAAAAATAACCAGTTTTTAAAAATGTGTTAAATTGGTTGTCTAAGATAAAAAATAGATTCCTAATAAAACTTATTTTTTAGAATAAGTCAAACACGCTTTAATAAAATCGATAAATAATGGGTGCGGATTTAACACGGTACTTTTATATTCTGGATGATATTGCACACCAACAAACCATGGATGGTTTTGCAATTCAATAATTTCTACCAAACCAGTTTTGGGGTTTGTACCTGTTGCAAGCATTCCGGCATTAGTTAATTGTTCTAAATACTCATTATTAAACTCGTATCTATGTCTGTGACGTTCGCTTATTAATTCTTTGTTATAAATAGCATGTGCTTTTGAGTCTTTTTCTAATTTACAATTCCATGCACCAAGACGCATTGTTCCACCTTTATTAATAATATTTTTTTGTGTTTCCATTAAATTAATTACGGCATGCGGTGTTTTTTCGTCCATTTCAATGGAGTTGGCATTAGATAAGTTTAATACATTTCTTGAAAATTCGATTACTGCCATTTGCATACCTAAACAAATACCCAAAAACGGAATTTTATTTTCACGAGCAAAACGTACAGCGTCAATTTTGCCTTCAATACCTCTACCGCCAAAACCAGGAGCAACTAATATACCATTTAAGCCGTTGAGTTTTTCAGGTACATTTTCTACGGCTAAGCTCTCTGAATGTATCCATCTCACTTTAACTTTGGTTTCGTTGCTTGCACCAGCGTGAATAAATGCTTCGGTTATTGATTTGTAAGCGTCGTGTAACTCGACATATTTACCAATTAAACCAATTTCTATAGTATTTTTTGGGTTTTTATGTTTGTCTAAAAAATTATTCCATTCTGTTAAACTTGGTTTTATGTCAGTTGGTAAAGCTAATTTTTTAAGAACAACGACATCTAATTGTTCTTTCAACATTAAGTTGGGCACATCGTAAATGGTTTCTGCATCGATAGATTCGATAATAGACTCTGTATTTACATTACAAAATAAAGCTAATTTAGCTTTAATATTATCGTTTATATGTCGTTCTGTTCTACAAACCAAAATATCTGGAGCAACACCAGATTGCATCAGCATTTTTACAGAATGTTGTGTTGGTTTTGTTTTTAATTCTCCAGCGGCAGCTAAATAAGGCACTAAAGTTAAATGAATTACTAAGGCGTTTTCATTACCTAATTCCCATTTTAATTGCCTAACAGCTTCTACGTAAGGTAGCGATTCAATATCACCAACAGTTCCGCCAATTTCGGTAATTACAATATCATATTTGTTTGTTTTACCTAATAATTGAATTCTATTTTTTATTTCGTCAGTAATATGTGGAATTACCTGAACTGTTTTGCCTAAAAACTCGCCTTTGCGTTCTTTATTAATTACAGCTTGGTAAATTCTACCCGTTGTAACGTTATTTGCTTGCGATGTTGGTGTGTTTAAAAAACGTTCGTAATGTCCTAAATCTAAATCGGTTTCTGCACCATCGTCAGTAACAAAACATTCTCCATGTTCGTATGGGTTTAGAGTTCCTGGATCAATATTAATGTATGGGTCTAATTTTTGAATTGTTACAGTATATCCTCTTTCTTGTAATAATTTAGCTAAAGATGCTGCGATTATTCCTTTTCCAAGGGATGAAGTAACTCCACCAGTTACAAAAATATATTTAGTTTTTGACATTGTCTATTAGGTTTGGGCAAAAGTACGGTCATTATTTAAAATTAAAAAATGGAATAGCTAAAATGATTGACTTTTTTATTTTAAAATCAATTCCCAATAACCAACATCAATCCATTTATTAAATTTAAAGCCTACTTCTTTAAAATGGGCTACTTTTTCAAAGCCAAATTTTGTGTGTAGTTGCTGGCTTGCTTTATTAGGTAGTGATATTCCACCAATTACAGCGTGAATTTTAAGCTTTTTTAATTCGTCTAAAAGTTTTGAATAAAGAGCCGATCCAATACCATTGCCTAAAAAATCAGGTTTTAAGTAGACTGAAATTTCAACAGACTTACTATAAGCGCTACGTTCTTTCCATTTACTTGCATAAGCATAACCTACAATTTCAGTATCAATAATATAAACAAACCAAAAAATAGATTTGTTAATATTGACAATCATTTCCTGTTCATTTAATGGGTTTTCAGCAAAAGTTGCAACCGATGTTTTTATGTAGTAATTGTAAATATGAGCAATTGATTTTGCATCTTTAATTGTTGCTTTTCGTATCATATTTATGTGTGTAAAAAAAATGAGTTTACATTGTAAACTCATTTTTAATTATTGTACTATTTTTATCTTGTATATAGCATTTCTCTAAATTTAGATAAAGGCCATAATTCATCATCTACCATAATTTCTAATTTATCGCTATGGTATCTAATTTCGTCAAAAAACGGTTTTACATTATTACAATATGCTAAAGCTTTTTTCTCAAAATCATCAATTTTATTAGCTTTTTTACGAGCTTCAATCATTTTATTTGTTTTTGATTTAATAGCTGTAATATGACCAG
>Ga0256840_1004181_pt1 | contig 11020 bp, 10 predicted proteins | sample 355202metaG_FD_185969 | JGI IMG/M metagenome (GOLD analysis project Ga0256840, IMG submission 185969) | Hydrothermal vent microbial communities from Mid Atlantic Ridge, Atlantic Ocean - 355-202 | ecosystem: Environmental > Aquatic > Marine > Hydrothermal vents | place: Atlantic Ocean: Mid...
ACTTACATTGAATGAGGGTAATCAGCTGGTCGATGTGGCGCTGACTGAGAAGGATGACGAGGTTATGTTGTTCAGTACCCAAGGCAAGGCGATTCGCTTTAAAGAATCTGATGTGCGTTGCATGGGTAGAACAGCCGCCGGTGTTCGCGGTATAAAAATGGCGAAAGATCAAAAAGTGAATGCTTTAATTGTATTACGCGAAGGTCGCTTGCTTATGGCAACTGAAAACGGTTACGGAAAACGTACCGAAGTTGAAGAGTTTAAAGCACAAAATCGTGGCGGTGGTGGAGTTATTGCCATCCAAACGTCTGAGCGCAATGGTGCTTCAATCGGTGCTGTTCAAGTGATTGATGATGATGAAATCATGCTAATCACCAATGGCGGTATATTGGTAAGAACGAAAGTTGCTGATGTCTCGGTTGTTGGTCGTAATACTCAAGGTGTACGTTTAATTAAGTTGGGTAAAGGTGAAAACCTTACGCAACTTGTTCAAGTCGCAAGCATGGCTGAAGAAGACGATGAGTTAGACGGTGATGACAGTCTTGATGGTATTGAGAGTGAGGATATTGCTGATTCTCAAGATGAGGATACGACTGACTAAAGAAGAGTAAAATTATTTGTATATATTCAAAAATACAAAAGTGAGAAAAATAGGGGGGGTGACAAAATAAATACTTTACTCTCCTGTATATATAATCAATACATCATATTAAGGGGTTGTTAAAATGGAGCGCTTCATTGCCTTAATTGATCGTTTTGATACCCTAGGTTACGTTATTATTGGCGTAAATATCCTGCTATTAATTTTTGCTAAACAAATTCTGGAACAGGTTTATTCCAATCCTGATAAAGTCTCTAATTTTTCGCGAAAAATAATGATTTTTAGAGCATTAAATCTTCTCATAATGCTGGCTTATGGTTATTTTAAATTCTTTCAAGGTGATAAAAGTTTAGAAACAAAAAGCCTTGGTTTTAATATTCTTGCTGTTTTAGCTATTATTTATTTTTCCTATTTGGCAATGCATTTAGCACATGCCTTTTTAGTACGTCAATACGGAAAAGAACGTGAAATAAATGGGAAAAAGCGTTTTTCATCAACGTATCAAACACGCCTACTCAGTATTTTTAGTAGTATTTTCATAGGTATAATTGCTTTATTAAGTATTATTCGTTTATTGGGCTTTGACTCTGTTCTTGAAGCGGGAGGTGTTTTAGGGATCATCGGTGTTTTTCTTGCATTAACCTCTAGTATTTGGGCTCCTGATATTTTTCATGGCCTAATTATTCTTAACAGTGATATGTTTTCTGAGGGCGACGTCATTCAATTTAATGATGGTGATAAAATTTATGGCTTGGTTTATAAAACAAAAGTCTTTCATACAGTTATCTTAAATATTCCTAATAATCATCGTATTATGATTAAAAACTCGAAATTACGTGATTTTACAGTGCACAATTTATCTAAATTTGCTTCAGCAAAAGGCTTGCGAGAAAGCTTGAATTTTAAAATTGGCTATGATGTTTCAGCCGATAAGGTTAAAAATTTATTCGAAACGGTTTATGAGCGTGCAAAAAATGATGCTAGTGTAGAAATAGAAGAGCAGTATGAGCTTGAATTTGGTATAAATAATACAGGTGATCATGCGATTGAATGGGTATTTTATTACTACACCAAGGAAGTTGAAAAACTCATACTAACAAGACAGCGAATATTGCTACTTATGTTAGAGGCTTCGATAGAAAAAGGGGTGTCCCTATCAACACCTTTTACACATGTATCACAAAAATATTGTGATGAATCAGTTATAAATGCAGGAATAAAAAATCAATGACACGCAAATATAATTTTAGTGCGGGCCCATCAATGTTACCACTAGAGGTTTTAAAGCAAGCCCAAACTGAAATATTGGACTGGAATGGTTGCGGGCTGTCGGTGATGGAAATGTCTCACCGTGGTAAAGAGTATCAATCAATAGCTATTGAAGCAGAAACCAATTTACGTGAGTTGATGGCTATTCCTGATAATTATAAGGTACTTTTCTTACAAGGTGGGGCTACTTGCCAGTTTTCAGCTATTCCTCTAAACCTTTTGCGAGGTAATGATAGTGCCGATTATGTGAATACAGGAGCGTGGTCTAAAAAAGCTATTGCAGAAGCAAATCGCTATTGCGCTGTAAATATGGTTTCCAGCACTGAAGATACAAACTTTACCACTATCCGCCCTTATGAAAGTTGGGATACAAATCCTAATGCGGCATATTTACACTACACGCCTAATGAAACTATTGCTGGTGTTGAGTTTCCGTTTATTCCAGATACGGATGAGATTCCTTTGGTTGCAGATATGTCCTCCAATATATTATCTCGACCTATAGATGTTTCGAAATTTGGCATGATTTACGCAGGTGCACAAAAAAATATTGGCCCTGCAGGATTAACAATTGTGATAATCCGTGAAGATTTAATAGGTCATGCGATGGATAGTTGTCCTACGATGTTAAATTATGAAATTCATGCAACCTACAATTCTATGTACAATACACCACCAACTTATGCGTGGTATTTGGCTGGCTTAGTCTTTAAATGGCTGAAGGAAAAGGGGGGATTAGAAGCTATTGGTAAGATCAATGAACGCAAAGCATCTAAGTTATATAGTGCGATAGATATCTCTGAATTTTATAAAAATTCAGTAGATAAGGAGTGTCGCTCAATAATGAATGTCCCTTTTACATTAGCGAACTCTGAACTTGACGCGACTTTTTTAGATGAAGCCGCTGCACATGATTTGATCAGCTTAAAAGGGCATAAATCAGTAGGCGGAATGCGTGCGAGTATCTACAATGCAATGCCAGAAGAGGGTGTGGATGCTTTAATAGAAATGATGTCTGACTTTGAAATGAAGTATGGCTAAGTATATGTAAATATTATGATTATGGTGATAAAAAACGTATCTACAGTAAGCTTATGAAAGTAAGAAAACTTCTATTGAAATACATAATCTAAGTAGCAATTTGGCAACGTGCTGAGACTTAGATTATTAACAGTTATTTAATATACTAGGAAGATAATGGATAAAGTTACAAGTTCAGATGAGATGTTTAATCTATTATTTGGTTGGGCATTTGTAGCCATCACAATACTATTATTTTTAATATTGATCGTGGTTTTACGTAGTCTTTTAGAATATAAAAATGCTGAAATTATAAAAGAAAAAATTATTAAAATAGCTGATATAGGTGAATTAAGCTTACCCACTATTGAGTATCAAATGGGAGGTGAAACTCTTCAATTTAGAACTAAAACGCCAATTTCAAATTTAAAAGTAGGGCAATCAGTTGATGTACAAGTAGCCAAATCTAAAGAGGCGAGAATTTATGATAAAAGTCGCCCTGAAAAAATACCCACCATTATGTTTATGGCTACTGCTTTACTAGCTTTTTTTGTTGTTAAAAGCTGCTCCTTTCTTTTAACCTTATTTGCTTAATCAGGTTCTTCTTGAGAAGCACTCCATATTTAGAGAAATTTTAATGAGTGAAGATATAAATAAAAAGCTGCTGGAAATACGTGATTGTATTGATGCGATTGATGATGAAATGCTTGAGTTGCTCTCAAAGCGAGCAACTTGTGCAGAAGAAGTAGGTAAGGTTAAACGAGCAGCAGGCGAAACAGATATTTGGTTTTATCGTCCAGAGCGAGAAGCTCAAATACTAAATCGCGTATCAAAAAATAACAAAGGGCCATTGGCAAACGAAAGAATTACCGCCATTTACCGCGAAGTAATATCATCCTGCTTGGCCTTAGAGCAAAGCATAAAAGTTGCATTTCTTGGCCCTGAAGGAACATTCTCACAAGAAGCCTCAAAAAAGCATTTTGGACAAGCAGTTGAAACAATTCCTGTAGGATCAATAGGGCAAGTTTTTAAAGAAGTGGAAAATGGCACGGTAGATTACGGTGTCGTACCGATTGAGAATTCAACCGAAGGTGTTATTTCATACACACTTGATGTTTTCATGAATTCACCGCTAAAAATCAGTGGCGAAGTTAAATTACGTATTCATCAAAACCTGATGATTCATCCTGAGGTGGCAGAAGATCATTGGAAAAATGTAGAGCGTATTTACTCTCATCAACAATCATTAGCGCAATGTCGTGAATGGTTAGACAACAATCTACCGAATGCGGAACGTATTCCTGTTTCTAGTAATACAGAAGCCGCTAAACAAGCATTTGAAGATAAAAATGCAGCCGCGATTGCAGGTGTACTTGCAGCAGAAACCTATGGTTTGACAATTGCAAAAGAAAATATCGAAGATAGCAAAGAGAATACAACGCGATTTTTGGTGATCGGTAAGCAAGATGTGCCACCAAGTGGTGCAGATAAAACCACATTAATGATCTCTGCCAAAAATCGCGCGGGTGCTTTGTATCATTTGCTCGCGCCACTAGCGGCAAATGGTTTGGATATGACGCGTATCGAATCACGCCCATCGCGTAATGCTAATTGGGAGTATTACTTTTTTATGGATATTGATGGCCATATTCAAGAAGAGACCGTCGCTAAAGCACTAAAAGAGTTAGAAGATGAGGCAGAGCTGGTTAGAGTGTTAGGATCATATCCAAAATCAATCGTTTAGATGTTGAAACGAGGTTATATCGATAATTCTCACCCCCCTACTTATAGGCCATTTTGTATTATTGCTACGCGCTGTTATCAATATAATTAGGCTTTTTTGACTATAACGACTTTAACTAAAACGAATGTATTAAAAATTGTAAACCAAGAACTAAACCAAGAACAAGCTGAAAATATGACAACGAACTTTTTAAAACTCGCCGTAAAAGGTGTACAAGGTTTACAGCCTTACCTCCCAGGAAAGCCAATCGAAGAGCTTGAACGTGAATTAGGTGTAAGCAATACCTTAAAACTAGCCTCAAATGAAAATCCAATGGGTCCAAGCTCTCTAGTGATTGATGCCTTGCAAGCCCCCGCACCTCAACTAGATTTATACCCTGATGGTGGCGGGTTTATTTTAAAAGATAAACTGGCGAATAAGCTCGGTATTTCTCAGGCTCAAATCACCTTGGGTAATGGGTCAAATGATGTATTAGATATGATCGCCCGTGCTTTTTTATGCGAAGGGCGAGAGGCAATTTACTCTGAATATGCTTTTGCAGTCTATCCCATTAGTGTACAGGCGGTAGGTGCTACAGCAAAAGTATCCAAAGCATTACCAAGTGACGATGGAGACAATCCTTATGGTCATGACTTAAAGGAGATGCACTCCCAAATCACCGAAAATACACGTGTGATCTTTATAGCAAACCCGAATAATCCAACGGGAACTTGGCTTAAATCAGATGAGCTTGATAGCTTTATCGCAAGCGTCCCAAAAGATGTCATAGTAGTGGTTGATGAAGCCTATTTTGAGTACGTGACTGAGGAAGAATATCCTGATACCTTGCAGTGGCTATCAAAATATCCAAACTTAATTGTTACGCGTACGTTTTCTAAGATTTATGCATTAGCAGGTTTGCGCGTAGGCTATGCCGTTTGCAGTGAAGAAATTGCAGATTGCTTAAACCGTGTACGCCAGCCGTTTAATGTGAGCACACCTGCCTTGTTAGCAGCAACAGCCGCATTGGATGATGACGAGCATTTGCAAAATTGCATAGAAGTTAACACAAAAGGTATTAAGTTTTGGCGTGCTGCTTGTCAGTACCGAGGTCTTGAATATATTCCAACTGTAGGAAACTTCATCACCATAGATTTTGAACAAGACGCAATGCCAATCTATCAGGCGTTACTGCGTGAAGCAGTAATAGTGCGGCCAATTGCTAATTATGGATTGCCCAATCATTTGAGAATCACAATCTCTACCGTCGAAGAAAACCAAAAGTGTTTGGATGCGTTGGATAAGGTTTTAGATCAGTTGGGTATATCATAGTCAATCACCGCATTTTACGACGATAATAGAATCACAGAAAATAGAATCACAGGATAAAAAGGTATTGCCCACAAGATGATAAAACAACTCACAATATTTGGTGTCGGCCTAATCGGTGGTTCGCTCGCTTTATCATTGCGTAAAGCAGGTTATTGCGAAAAGGTTGTGGGCTGTAGTCGTAATGCAGATCACCTACAACGCGCGGTTGATTTAGGGGTAATTGATAGCTATACACTCGACCCAAAAGAAGCGGTGAAAGATGCCGATATGATCCTGCTTGCCGTACCGATGCGAGCAATTAAGCCCGTCTTATCTAGCATTGTGGATCATGTTCCAGCTAATGCCGTTATCACCGATGCAGGTAGTGCAAAAGGTAGTGTGATTCGTGCTGTTAATGAAGTTTTTGGTGAAAAATCATCTGCTAATTTTGTAGCCGGTCACCCCGTTGCAGGGCGAGAAAAAAGCAGCGTTGAAGCAGCCATTGATGATTTATACATTGACCATAAAGTTGTATTAACACCAACTGTCGAAACCAGCACAGAAGCGGTGTTGCGTGTAAAAGACATGTGGAAGACAGCGGGCGCAACGGTCGAAACACTCGATTATAAGCAACACGATGATGTGCTTGCGGCAACCAGCCACTTACCGCACGTACTTGCTTACTCTTTAGTTAATACACTTTCAAAATCTCAATACGGTGATGCGGTGTTTGATTATGCTGCAGGAGGCTTCAAGAGTTTTACCCGTATCGCATCCAGTGACCCAGTGATGTGGCGAGATATTTGTTTAGAGAATAAAGAGGCTATTTTGTCTGCACTTAATGATTATAAGAAAGATTTATCTGATTTAGCTGAAATGATAGAAAATGAAGATGAAGCAGGGATGACAGCCCTATTTGAAAATGCAAAAGCAACTAGAGATAGAAATATCGATTAGTTGCTTTCTATATTTTCGTAAAACTAAAATAGTTTAAATATCACATCACGGAGATAAGTAATGACACCGTACAAAAAAGATAAAGCCGTTATTGCATCACTGGATTCAGAACAATACCGCGTAACACAAGAGAGTGGCACAGAAGCTCCAGGCAGTGGAGAATATCTTAATAACGACGCGTTAGGGATATATGTTGATGTGGTTTCGGGTGAACCTTTATTTGCATCATCCGATAAATTTGAGTCAGGTTGTGGCTGGCCAAGCTTTACTAAACCAATTGTAAATCAGCATATCAATGAAATTCGTGATATGTCACACGGTATGGTTCGAACCGAGGTTCGTTCTACTCACGGTGATAGTCATTTAGGGCATGTATTTACAGATGGCCCACAAGATCGTGGCGGATTACGTTATTGCATCAATTCAGCATCCTTACGTTTTATACCTCTAGATAAAATGGAAGCAGAAGGCTATGGCGATTATATTAACCAGATCGATATTGCTAGTGATGCTAGTGCTACAGATGCTAGTGCTATAGATAATAAAGAGGAAAACTCATGAGTGTTGAGCGCGCAGTGTTAGCTGGTGGTTGTTTTTGGGGAATGCAGGATTTAATTCGCAAACAAGTAGGCGTTATTTCCACACGCGTTGGCTACACGGGTGATGAGAGTTTGCCCAATGCAACCTATCGAAATCACGGTAATCATGCCGAGGCGATTGAGATCGAATTTGATAATGAAATTACAAGCTATCGTAAAATTCTCACTTTTTTCTTTCAAATACATGATCCATCGACACCTAATCGACAAGGTAATGATACAGGGGCTTCGTATCGCTCAGAGATTTTTTACACCAGTGAAGAGCAAAAACAAATCGCACTAAAAACGATTGAAGATGTTAACGCTTCGGGCTTATGGCCAGCTCCAGTGGTAACAGCGGTTTCTGCTGCCAGTGATTTTTGGCAAGCCGAGGCAGAACATCAAGACTATCTAGAACGTATTCCAAACGGTTATACCTGCCATTATGTTCGCCCAGATTGGGTGTTGCCTGAATCATAATTACAAATAGAACGCCTCATTTGTACTACACTCAGTTGGTGAATAATATAGAGAGTATAACCCTAACCCCCAGATAGAAAACACGATGATAGCACGAGCCTTTGATTCCATAGAATTTCCCAAAAATACGCGATTAACCTACGGGTGAAACGAGTATTTTTCGAATATCCTATAAAACCAAATACTTGCACTCTCATTCGCGTTTCTATCTGGGGATTAGGGTATAAATAGGCATTCGAATGGCAAATAGACTGACATCATTACAACTTTTTAGTTTACGCATAAGTAGACACATAAGCACACAAATAAGTGTATGCATGATTTTACTTTTTATCTTTCAGGTATCAACGGTAGAAGCGAAAGCTTTTAGTATGGAGGGAGGAGAACACTTCCCTAGTTGGTTTGTCGATGATCCTTTGTTAGATCTAACAGACTATCAAGGCACTACAAGCACTACAGATAACAATGTTAAAAAAAATGTTAAAACCAAAGTTAAAACCAATACTAAAAACAATGCCAAAAAAGGTTTAATGGTTTTATATACCACCAAAGGCTGCTCATACTGTGCGGAATTTATCCGTAAAAGCCTAGGTAACAAAGAGATAGCAGCTATAGTTCAAAAGAATTTTTATTCGGTAGGTTTAGAGATTTTTGATGATGTTGAAATGGTCGACCCAGCAGGTGAAACGGTTTCGGTAAAACAGTTTGCCAAACAAGAAGGCGTTGAATTTGCACCCACTCTTTTATTCTATGATAACGAAGGCAAGCGCGTCTTACATCAAACAGGGTATCAATCACCCGAGCGCTTTGTAAAACTTTTAGATTTTGTTATTAATGAGCGCTATAAGCAACAGTCACTTCAAGACTATTTTAAGACGGTATCTACAGAAAAATCATCCTATACACTAAAGTCTGATCCATTATTTGATACCGCACCTTATCGCTTGGATCGAAGTCATTTTTCAGCAAACGAACCTTTGCTGGTTATATTTGAAAAGTCAGGTTGCAAAGAATGCAAAATCTTCCATGACAATGTTTTAACCGTAAAAAACGTTAGAAAAAATCTAAAGGATTTTGAGGTTGTTAGGTTAGATGTGACTGACATGACAACCACAATATTAATGCCAAATGGACAGCGATCAACGCCCGAAAAATGGTATAAAGAAACCAAGTTTAGTCGCTTACCTGCATTACTCTTTTTTAATGAAAAAGGGAATAACGTGCTATCAACCGATGCCTATGTAGGTGAGGGTAGAATGATGAACTCAATCGGCTTTATGTTAGAAAAGGCGTATAAAAAGGGCTGGACATATCAGCGCTTTGCACGCTCTAAGAGTATTGCTAGAAATCTTAAAAATACCGAGAAAGTTAATACACTGAATAAGTAATTAGATAATAGAAAAGGGATAGAAACATGCAAAAAAAAATCTTGATGTTAATTTTGGTTAGTATATTTGCTACGGGATGCAGTAATCAAAGACTTTCGGTTGGCTCTGTCGTTGGAGGTGCTACAGGAGCTATGGTGGGTGGAATGTTTGGCTTATTAGCATCAGGAGGTGGTATTTCAAAAAATGCAGATAGTTTGGCGCTAGGTGGGGTTATTATAGGGGGGGTTATAGGAGCGAGCGCAGGTGGGGGAATTCAGTCGGCTATCGAGAAATAATGATAACTTTTGTTTTTATTTTGCAATCATCTAAAAGCTTAGTAGGGTTATTCTGGCTCACCGCATTCGATCATTATTTAAAATCTAACTAGGGTCGAATGCGTAAACTCCATCGACCCTATAAGCTCTCATCACAATCAAACGTGACAGTTTTATCGAAGCTAAATTCTAATCGACTTAATCAGCTCCCTAAAAGAGCTGAACAAAGCCAAAGGGTGTGCTAAATTCTCTTACCTCTTCATATTTAAAGAAACGCCCTCAACTAATGTCAAATTCAAATATTGTATTTAAAACATCCCCCAACGGTAAACTTAGTGGTTCTCTTCGTGTTCCTGGTGATAAATCTATGTCACACCGCTCAATTATGTTGGGCTCAATGGCGACAGGCACAACCCATGTGACCGGTTTTTTAACCGGCGAAGATTGTATTGCGACCATGAATGCGTTTAGAGCAATGGGTGTGAATATTGAAGGGCCAGAAAATAAACAAGTGACTATTCATGGCGTAGGCATGAATGGTTTAAGCGCCCCAGCCGATGATTTGGATATGGGAAATAGTGGCACCGCAATGCGCTTGATGACAGGTTTACTTGCAGGTCAAAACTTTGAATCCACATTGATTGGTGATAAGTCTTTATCAACACGCCCGATGAATCGGATTACTAAACCCTTAGCCATGATGGGTGCAGAGATAAAGACAGAAGAGGGCGGTCGTCCTCCATTAAACATTAAGGGCATCAAAGACAGCAATGCAGAGCGCAAACTAAAAGGCATTCATTACGATCTGCCGATTGCCAGCGCACAAGTAAAGTCCGCCGTATTGCTTGCAGGTTTATATGCGACAGGTGAAACCAGCGTGACCGAGCCTGGCATAACGCGCGACCACTCAGAGCGTATGCTACGAGGTTTTGGCTATGATGTCAGCACTTCAGGCGAGCACGGCAATCACATCAGCCTACAAGGTGGAGGAAAACTCACCGCTTGTCATATTGATGTACCTGCTGATATTTCATCAGCTGCCTTTTTTATGGTGGGCGCGAGTATCGCCGAGGGTTCTGATCTTACGTTAGAGCACGTCGGCATCAACCCAACCCGCACAGGTGTTATTGATATTCTTAGATTGATGGGTGCGGATATTACGCTATCAAATCAGAAAGAAGTCGGTGGAGAACCCGTCGCAGATATTCGTATTCGCTCGGCTCAACTCAAAGGTATTAATATTCCAGAAGCACTTGTGCCACTAGCGATTGATGAATTTCCCGTGATCTTCATTGCCGCAGCGTGTGCAACGGGCAAGACGGTATTAACCGGTGCAGAAGAGCTGCGTGTAAAAGAAAGCGATCGCATACAAGTCATGGCAGATGGTTTAAATGCCTGTGGAATAGACGCACAAGCAACGCCAGATGGCATCATCATCC
>Ga0256840_1004182_pt1 | contig 11014 bp, 11 predicted proteins | sample 355202metaG_FD_185969 | JGI IMG/M metagenome (GOLD analysis project Ga0256840, IMG submission 185969) | Hydrothermal vent microbial communities from Mid Atlantic Ridge, Atlantic Ocean - 355-202 | ecosystem: Environmental > Aquatic > Marine > Hydrothermal vents | place: Atlantic Ocean: Mid...
AGCGGCAGACTGATCAGCACCGACATGGTGGGCGACAGGGCCGGCAGGCCGATCCGTTGCCATGCCAGCGACAGCATGAACAGGTTGACCGCCACCGCAGCCATCACGAACACATACAGGTACAGGCCCAGTTTCAGTAGCGAGGGTTGCGCAGGTTTTTCGCTCATCTCAGGCGGCGTCCTTTTCGCGGTGGCTCTGGCGCAGGGATTGCGCGATCAGGTCGGGGATTTGCGGGGCAATACCCAGCGGTCCCAGAACGATACCTTCAAATCCGGCACTGACAAGGGCAGCGGGTATATCCAGACGCACATGGTGGCCATTGGCGGCAAAAAACGGCAGGCACAGGGTGCGGGGGCCAAGGTTTTTGGCCACTTTGGCCAGCAAGGGCGTTTCCTCGATAAAGCCAAGGCGGATGTCGGCGAAATGCGTAACCTTGCCCAGAACAGCGGCAAATTGGCGGGCGGCGCGGGCAGGGTTGGGGCTGTGCTGCCCGCCGTGGGCGGCAATCAGCAGGCGGGTTTCGCGGGCGTCCCAGTCTAGATCATGCAGACGGTCGGTCAGGATATCGGCCGCCAGCAGCGGCAGATTTTTATCCAGCCCCAGCGGTGGCAGGACGGTGCGCCCGTATTGCAACAAACGGTCCGGCAGGGCGGTGCCGGTGAACCAGCCATCGGCCATGAACAGAGGATAAATCGCGGCAGTCGGGTGTTGTTCCAAGGCCTGCTCCAACGCACCCCTGGCCGCCATCGTGGCGCTGGTTATGGTCCATCCGCGCAGGTGCTGGGCCACCCGCCGGGCCACGTCGCGCAAGGCCTGTTCGGCGGGGGCAGGGTCGGAGGGCTGGCCGTGGGCAACGATGATTGCCGCCGGTTTAGTGGCTGGTGCCATCCGAAAAGCTGATTTTGTTCCAGACATTGTATTTCCCCGAAGGTTTGCGCATCGGCAGGCGTTTGACTTCTTGCAAGGTGGCGGCATCGTAAACGATCACCGCGCCATCATCTTCCCAGATTGATACCAGCGCGTATTTGCCATCCTTTGTGAACTCTACATGCGCCACGGTTTTGCCCGGTGCAGGGTTCAGGGTTTTGACGATCTCCAGCGTCTGTTTGTCGATCACATGGATTTCGTCCTTGTGCGGACCAAAGAACACATCGGCCCAGACATAAGGCGAATTTTCATGGCTGCGCATGAAAAAACCGGGGCCATCGGTTTTGATGGTTTTGACCAGTTTCCATGTCTGCATGTCGATCACCGAAATAGCGGCGTCTTTCAGGTGTGGCGTGGCCATCACGCGGCGACCGTCACGCATCCAGGAAATACCCGACCCCAGATGCGGCATTCCGCCCAGCGGCAGGGTGGCGATTTCGCGTCCGACGGTCATGTTGACCACCACGCCCTTTTCACTGGCCCGCGCCGCACCGATCAGAAAGCGGTAATCGGGGCTAAAGAAGAAGTCGTCCAGCGGTTCATTCAGCATGATCCGTTTGCGGGCAAACAGCCCCTTTGAGGAGGGCAGCGCCTCGATCATGCTGTTTTCGTGGGAATGGACATAGCCCTCGTAAACCGGGGCTGCGTTCGGGTCGGTCGCCACCTGCCAGATTTCCGGCGTGTCTTTCAGTGCCAGAACAAAGGCGTCATGTCTGGGGTCCTGATAAACGGCGGACACGCGCGACGGGGTGCCGTCACGGCCAATCACCGGCAGCACCTTTTCTACCGTCAGATCATCAGTGGACAGGATGGTCAGCGTCATCGGCAGGTAGTTGGCCACGGCAAGGTGCTTGCCATCCTTGGACATGGCGATATTGCGGCTGTTCACACCGGCCCGCACGCGTCCCACTTCGTGCAGCGCCCAGATATCGTATTTCTGCACCCAGCCATCGCGGGACATGATGAACACATAGCGGCCATCGGGGCTGAATTTCGGCCCGCCATGCACGGCAAAGGGGGTGGGGAAGCGGTCCAGAACCTCGAAGGTGTCACCATCCAGCACGCTGACATGGTGGTCGCCGGTTTCCACCACCAGCGTGATGTTCATCGGGTCGGAAGACCATTGCGGCGCATCCACCGAGGTATAGTCATCGCGCATCTGGCGGCTGGCGGCGATGTCTTCTGCCCCCCAATCCGGCACTTTGGCCAGCGGGGTTTTCAGGTACTCGGCAATGGCGGCGATTTCTTCTGCGCCAAGCACATCGCTATAGCCTTGCATCTGGGTGGCAACACGCCCGTTGCTGATAACATCCACCAGTTTTGGGCCATACATCCGGTGCAGGGTTTGCGGGATCAGGGCGGGGCCGGTGCCGCCAAGGCGGGTTTCGGCGTGGCAGGCGGCACAGTGTTCCTTGTAAAGCGCCACCGCATCGGGTGCGGCGGTTACCGCTTGGGCGGCAAACAGCAGGCTACTGGCTAAAATCATGCGCCGGATCATGGCTTTTCCCCCGAAATGTTGTGACAGTCACGCGGTCGGCATCGGCCCCCGCAACACCGATTTCTTTGGCCCCCAGATAACAGGCAGGATCTTCAGCCCATGGGTCGCCGGTCAGTTGCAGCGCGCGGATACGGGTGTTGCCGCCGCAGACATCCTTGTAGGCGCAGGCCCCGCAGCGCCCCTTTAAAGGACGCGGGCGCTGGCGCAGGGTGGCGAGCATCCTGTCACTGCCTTGCCACAGTTGCGAAAAGGGCACATCCTTGACGCTGCCGACGGTGTAATCGGACCAATAGGTATCGGGGTGCACATCGCCCTGCGTGTCGATATTGGCCACGCCAACACCTGATGAATTGCCGCCCCATGCCGTTAGATGGCTGCGCAGATGTGCCACCTGATCGGCACCAAACCGTTCTTCGGCCCAGCGTAGGAAATAAACCGCATCGGCATCATTGTTGCCGGTGACAATATCCAGCGGCACCCCGCCGTTCACCCCGCTCCAGGCGCGGTCAATCAGCATATCCATCGCTGCGCGGGTGCGTTTGTGGGCGGTATCCTCGCCACGGTTTTTGTCACCACGCCCTGCGTAAACCAGATGGGAGAGGTAGAATTTATCCACCCCCTCGTCCTCGCAAAGCTGCAATAGCTGGGGAAGTTGTTCGGCGTTATCCTCGGTGATGGTGAATCGCAGCCCCACCTTGATGCCGCGCTTCTTGCATTCGCGCACGCCGGTCAGCGCCTGATCGAAGGCCCCGTCCAGCCCGCGAAACCAGTCGTTGGTTTTGCCGATGCCGTCGATCGAGATGCCGACGTAATCAAAGCCGATCTCGGCCACCTTGTCCGCCGTTGCCCCGACAATCCGCGTGCCATTGGTGGACAGCGCCAGATAACGGACCAGTTGCCGCGCGCGTTTGGCCAGATCAAACAGATCACCACGAAGCAGCGGCTCGCCGCCCGACAGGATCAGCGCAGGCAGGCCCATACCGCCCAGATCCTCCAGCACATCGCGGGCTTGCTCGGGGGACAGTTCGCCGGGGAAATCGACATCGGCAGACACGGTGTAACAGTGGCGGCATTTCAGATTGCAGCGGCGCGTCAGATTCCAGATTACCACGGGTTTGACAGCACCTGTGCCGCGACGGCTGCGCACGGGCGTCGGATCAACCAACTCGCGCATATATTGGGACAGTCGGAACATCGTCTAACCTTTCCCCAGCCGCAGGCCGGTTTTCTTTAGAATTCGGGTGGAATAGAGAATGTCATCGCTACGCAAAGCATCCCCCAGCAAGGCACGGATTTCGGCGCGTTTGGTGGCGACCTCGTCACGGGTTTTGCCATGCACCATGGCAAACAGGTTAAAGCGCCAGTCGGGCAGCGCGCGGGGGCGCAGGTAGCAATGGCTGACGAACTCCAGCGCACCGACCTGCGCGCCAAGACTCAGCGCGGCGCTGCCCTCGACATCCCAGACGGTCATGCCGTTGGCCGTCATGCCCAGCGCGTAATGGTTCGGGGCCACGGCGATACGGCGGATCACGCCGCTGTCCTGCATCGCTTGCAGGCGCTGCATCACCTCGGCTTCGCCCAGCCCCAGAGCGTTCGCGATTTCCGCATAAGGCGCGGGCACCAGCGGCAGGCCGGACTGGGTCGCTTCGATCAGCCGGCGGTCTGTGGTGTCAATGCTCATGCCGCCACCCGAAAGCCGATGAAGAATTCATGCTCTTTGGGAAATTGCAGAACGGTCAGGCCGGTCTCTGCCTCGATCCGCTTTGCCACCTCGCCAATTCCTGCCTTGGTTTCCGTGGCCAGCACGAACCACATGTTCAGCGCATGATCGCGCTCGTAATTATGTGCAACCTCGGGGTGGGCGTTGACCAGATCGGCCACGCGGTCAAAATCACCTTCCGGCACCTGCATGGCGCACAGGCAGAACGCCCCGCCCATCGCGGCGGCGTCATAGAAGGGGCCGAAACGGGTGATCAGGCGGGTTTCCTTCAGGCGGGCAAGGCGAGTGATCAGGACATCTTCCTCCAGCCCCAGTTCGGCAGCCACATCGGCAAAGGGGTGCGGGGTGATCGGGAACCCCTCTTGCAGCCGGTTCAGGATGCGGCGGTCGGTATCGTCCAAAGCAGTCATTGTGCGGCCTTTCTGCTGTGGGCGATCATCGCGCCGGTTTGCTTGAAACAATGAGTGGAAAACAGAACCTCGTGTTTGACCCCGTGCAGTTCCGGCAATTCGGTGGCGCGGGTCAGGGTGTCCATGGCCTCGTGCCGGCTGCGGGCGTGGATCATGCAATAAAGCGTATAGGGCCAGACATCGGGCACGGTCTGACGCTGGTAACACAGCGTCACGCCGGGTAGGGCGGCCAAGGCCTCGCCCGCCGGAATGATCCGGTCCACCGGCACCTGCCAGACCACCATCGCGTTTGACCGCCAGCCCAGCGCGCGGTGCCGCAGGATTACACCGACGCGGGTCAGGTAACCAGCATCCGACAGGCGGCGGATACGGTTCAGCACCACGGTTTCGGACAGGCCCAGATCATCGGCCAGCATCGCGAAAGGATGCGAAACCAGCAACAGGCCCTGCGTTAGTGCCTGCATGATCAGCCGGTCTGTGCCGTCCAGCGACAGGGTTTTGCGCAGGCCCCCGTCTGGTTTATGCGCCTTGGGGTTTTCCAGACTGAACCCCAGATCAATGTTGAACGCCCTTAGTAACGGGAAGCCAAGCACCGGCAGACCGCTGGCATTTTCGATCCGCTCCAGCGACGCCTGTAGCGCCGCATCATCCGGCGCGGTGGCGACGAACCACAGGTTCAGCCGGTGTTCCCGCAGATAGGAATGGTTCACGCCCTCTTCCGCACCGACAATCGCGGCCACTTCGTCCAGCCGTTTTTCCGGCACGGCAATGGCGGCAAGCGTGCTGGCGGCAATGGTGTTGGGGCGGATGGTGGCGCCGATGCGGCTGATCGCGCCGGCCGCTTTCAACCGGTCAAGGCGGGTGATCACCTGATCCTCGTCAAGACCAAGCACCTGCCCGATGCTGGCAAACGGGCGGGACACCAGTGGGAAATCCCTTTGCCATTCATCGAGCAGGCGTTGGTCAACCGGATCGGGTGTATGAGCCATATCTATAGCCCCGTCCGGTGTGCGCGTGCGGTGAAAAAGATGCCCGAGGGGCTTTGCGCCTCGATCTCGCCAATCTGTTCATATGTGCGGGTGTCGTATATTTTCACCCTGTTTTCGTCCCGCACCGAGATCCAGACCTCGTTGCCGCGCGGGGCGAATTCCATGTGCAGGGTGGCGGGGCCGGTGGCGATTTCCTTCACCACCTTGCCGGTCAGCGTGTCAATCACCTGCACACGGTCGTTCAGCGGGTGGGCGAAATTCACCCAGACATAGCGCCCGTCGGGCCGCGCCACGGCGAACACCGGCTGGCCATAGGTCTGGGTGCGCCCGACTTCTTTCAACGTGCGGCTATCAACCCACAGTACCTCGTGATGGCCCACGGCAGGCAACACAAAACGGTCACCGGCCAGCGCCCAGCCCTCGAGGTGTGGCATCTTGTAAACCGGCAGTTTGGCTTCGCCCTTGCCGTAATGGGGCAGGATGTGTTGCGGGACGGGCGGGTCTTGCCACAGGTCAATCGCGATCATGCCGTCCTGACCAAACAGGCCGGTGATATAGGTGCGCCCGTCCGGTGTGACCAGCCCGTCATAGGGGTTCTTGCCGATGCCGGTCAGCTTGGTCAGCTTCAGTTCATGCGACAGATCGGCAATCCAGGTTTCACCGCTGTCCCACATGGTGAACACAAAGCGTCGCCCCGGAATATCGACCAGCCCGATGGTTTTTGCACCGGTCGGAATATCTGCCACCAGTTCCAGCGTATCGGCATCGAACACCCGCACGCCGCCGGGTTCATAGTTGGACACCGCCACCAGCGTGCCGTCATCCGAAATCGCCCCGCCGATAGAATTGCCCGACTGGATCACGCGATTGACGATGCTTTGCGTCAGGATATCGACCTTTGTCAGCCCGCCGTCACGGCCAAAGACATAGGCGAACCGTTCATCTGGCGAATAGACAAGGCTAGCGTGACTCAGATCCCCCAGCCCTTCGATCCGGCCAATTGCAGCACGTTCGGACCGATCGATCACCACCAGAGACCCTGTGGTCCGTTCGACTACCAGTCCCAGATCGCCGCTGGCCTTGTAAACCGTATCGGCAAACGCGGGCAGGGCGACAAACAAGGTGATCAGCAGGGCAATCAGGCGTTTCATTCTTCGGTGTCCTCCAACAGGTATTCGGCAATCCAGTTGATATCCTGATCGGCCAGCAAAGGCCCCCATGGCGGCATGGCGGTATCGGGGATGCCGTCCTTGATGATCTGCGCCAGCCCTTCGGCATCACGCCCTTTCAGCGTTTGTGCGCGGATGTCGGGGCCAAGTCCGCCCTTGCGGGTCATGCCATGACAGGCACCGCAATCCTGTTCGACCAGATGGCGCAATTCGGCCGCGCGGGGGGCGGATACCTCGCCTGCGCTGGCGGGTGTGGCCAGTATCAAAAACAGCAGCAGGCTACGCATGGGCGGCCTCGGGTGGTTGATATCGGGTTGCCAGTGATACAGCCCTCTCGGGCCGAAGCGAAACGACCTGACCAATGATGAACAGCATCGGGGCTGGCATATCAGCATGCCTGATCCTGTGTTCAACCTGCCCCAGATCGGTAACGAGGCGGGTTTCACTTGGGGTGGTGGCCGATGAAATGGCCATCACGGGCGTATCGGGGGACAGGCCGAACAGCATCAGGTTATGGCTGATCTCGGCAATATTCGCGGCCCCCATATAGACCACCAATGTGCTGCCGGCATCCGCAAGGCTGGACCAGTCCAGATCAAGCGGCTTGTCTTTGGCGCGGTGGCCGGTGACATAGCGCACACTGTCGGCCACGCCGCGATGGGTCAGGGGAATTCCCGTGGTGGCGGACGCGCCCTGCGCCGCCGTGATGCCGGGCACATATTCCACAGGGATGCCCCGGGCACGCAGATAGGCGGCCTCTTCCGAGCCGCGCCCGAATATCAGCGGATCGCCGCCTTTCAGACGCACGACCATACGGCCCGCAAGCGCCTGTTCGGCCAGAATTTCATTGATACGGTCCTGCGGGACCGTGTGGTGTTTCGGAGCCTTCCCGACCGAGATCAGCGATGCCCCATCCGGCACCAGCGCCATGATTTCCTTTGACACCAGCCGGTCATAGACCACCACGTCAGCGGTCCGGATCAGGCGCAGCGCCTTGACGGTCAACAGGTCGGGATCCCCCGGCCCTGCGCCAACCAGATAGACAGTTGCAGGAAATGACATGCGCGCGCTCCGCTCTTGAAAGGCTGTGAATAACCAAGAGGGGGAGGGGGCCGTAACAGCCCCCTCCGACAGTATTTAGTAAACGTCGTTACGGGTGTTGTAGACGTTGAATTTGCCGGTCGGTGTGATCAGACGCGGGTCTTTGATCACATGTTTCAGCTCAAGCGTTTTGTCATCCACCACGACGATGGCCGATTCCTTGTCCTTGGCATTCCAGACCGAGAACCAGATTTCGTCGCCCGCCATGTTGTATTCACCCTGAACAACACGCGGCTGACCTTCTTTGATGTCTGCCCATTCGCCGATTGGCAATGTTTTGAAGGCAGGCTCTTCGGTGCCCAGTTCGCTGATGGTAAAGACAGCAACAGAAGCGGACGTTTCTTCATCCGGGTTCAACGGGGCATCGGCATACAGGTGATCCGATTTCGGGTTGGATTTCACAAACAGCGAACCACCACCCAGACCTTCCAGCATCTGCACGACTTTCCATGCCTGATCAGGATGTCCTTCGGGATCGGTGCCGATCAAAGACAGGGTTTCATCCCCGAGGTGGGACGTGACCCAGACCGGCCCGTAAACAGGATGCACAATGTTGGCACCGCGACCCGGATGCGGTTTGACCCCGCCGGTTTCAAGGACGGTCACCAGCTTGTCTTCCTTGGTGTCGATCACAGCAACCTTGTCACGGGCGTTTGCGGCAACCAGGAAATAACGCCCTGTGCTGTCAAATCCGCCATCATGCAGGAACCGTTCGGCCTCGATCTCGGTTACATTCAGGTTCTTGATGTCGGAATAGTCGATCATCAGCACCTTGCCGGTTTCCTTGACGTTGACCACGAATTCCGGCCGGAAGTGCGAAGCCACAATCGAGGCTACGCGAGGTTCAGGGTGATATTCCTGCGTGTCATAGGTCATGCCACGGGTAGATTTCACTTTCAAAGGTTCAAGAGTATCGCCATCCATAATCACATATTGCGGTGGCCAGTAGGCACCGGCGATGGCGAACTTGTCTTCGTAACCGGGGAATTTAGATGTCTCGACCGAACGCGCCTCGGAGCCGATTTTGACTTCGGCGACGGTTGCGGGAACTTCCATCCACAGGTCGATCATATTGATCTTGGCATCACGGCCAATCACATACAGATAACGACCCGAGGCGGAAATCCGGCTGATGTGGACCGCATAACCGGTTTTGATCACCGTGATGATTTCATATGTCGCGCCGTCAATCAGGGCAATCTGGCCGGTATCACGCAGGGTAACCGAGAACAGGTTGTCGATATCCAAATCGTTCATCTTTTGGGTCGGACGATCAGCCGGTGCAATCAGCACCTTCCAGCTGTCCTTGATTTCAGGCATGCCGAATTCAGGCGGCTGGGGTGGCTCGACCATGACATAACGTGCCATCAGTTTGACTTCGTCTTCGGTCAACTCGCCCGACGTGCCCCAGTTGGGCATACCCGCGGGGGAACCATATGTGATAAAGTCATGCGCGCCCTCGTAACCCCGTTCATGGGTGACATCGGTGGTCAGTGCAGGGCCGGTTGCCCCTTTGCGCAGCACACCGTGACAACCCGCACAACGCTGAAAGAAAATGGCCTTGCCCTGTTCGAACTCTTCCGCGCTCAAAATGGGGTCGTCCGGGTTCATTCCCTCGACTTCGACGCCGAGTTTGGCAAGCGTGTTTGCCTCGGGGTTATAGTCCTCTGCCATCGCGCCGGAATACGGCACGGCAACAAAAAAAGCAGCGCTTGCCAGCAACGCCGCTTTCCAGTGCCTTGTCTGGGTGTTCATTATCTAGTCCTCCATTGAGTGAGTCCGAAAAATCCGCTGGTGAGGCACTTTTGAAGCTAGCCGATTCTCGGCTGACCCTCCTTGACTTTTGTCAAGGACAGGTTTTTCAAACTCACTCACATTACCGTTACCCTCAACGACTCCGCAAAGGAGGACGCAATGCGTGAAGTCATGACCAAAAGCATGGCCCGGAACATATTTTATGGCGGGTCCCTGTTTTTCCTAGTTATCTTTTTGCTGCTTACCTATCAAAGCCGCAGATACATCGTAACCGAATCAACCAATGCCGAGACGCTGACCGCCAGCGTAGCGGCGGGCAAACGGGTGTGGGAGCGTAAAGCCTGCATTGATTGCCACACAATTCTGGGCGAAGGCGCCTATTACGCACCCGAGCTGGGCAATGTAATGACCCGCTGGGGTGTTCAGGATGATCCAGAAGATGCCTTTGATACCCTCAAGGGCTGGATGGAATCCCAACCCTCGGGCGTCGAAGGTCGCCGCCAGATGCCACAATTCAATCTGACCGATGAAGAGATCCGCAACCTGAGCGATTTCCTGCTGTGGACCAACACCATCGACACGCAGGGCTGGCCGCCCACGGACGCAGGTTGAGGAAAGGATGAACCGATGAAATATCAAACTCAAAAAATCGCTCTGGCCTATTTCCTCGTCGCGATGGCCCTGTTTTTCGTACAGGTCTCGATGGGGTTATGGGCGGGCTGGATCTATGTTTCGCCAAACACGCTGTCGGAACTGATGCCATTCAACATCGTCCGGATGCTGCATACCAATTCACTGGTGGTGTGGTTGCTGACCGGCTTTTTCGGCGCGGCCTACTTTATCATTCCGGAAGAAAGCGAAAACGAAATTTATTCGCCGAAACTGGCCTATTTGCAGCTGTTAATTCTGGTGCTGGGCACAACCGGCGTTGTGCTGACCTATACCTTCAACCTGTTTGAAGGCAACTGGCTGCTGGGCAAAGAGGGGCGCGAGTTCCTTGAGCAACCGGTCTGGGTCAAAGTCGGCATCGTGGTTGCTGCGCTGATCTTCCTGTTCAATGTCACCATGACAGTGCTGAAGGGCAAAAAGACCGCAATCAGCAACATCCTGCTGCTGGGCCTCTGGGCGCTGGCACTGTTGTTCCTGTTCGCCTTCTACAACCCTGAAAACCTGGCGCTCGACAAGGAATACTGGTGGTATGTGATCCACCTGTGGGTCGAAGGTGTATGGGAACTGATCATGGCCTCGATTCTGGCCTTTCTGATGCTGAAACTGACCGGTGTTGACCGCGAAGTGGTCGAAAAGTGGCTGTACATCATCGTGGCTACTGCGCTGTTCTCGGGCCTGCTGGGCACGGGTCACCACTATTACTGGATCGGTACACCGGCCTATTGGCAGTGGATCGGCTCGATCTTCTCGTCGCTGGAAATCATCCCGTTCTTTGC
>Ga0256840_1004183_pt1 | contig 11012 bp, 7 predicted proteins | sample 355202metaG_FD_185969 | JGI IMG/M metagenome (GOLD analysis project Ga0256840, IMG submission 185969) | Hydrothermal vent microbial communities from Mid Atlantic Ridge, Atlantic Ocean - 355-202 | ecosystem: Environmental > Aquatic > Marine > Hydrothermal vents | place: Atlantic Ocean: Mid...
TGCTGAGATTTATAAAACACGAAAAAAAATTAATGCCGTTATACATACTCATCAGCAAAATGCTTCAACGGTTGCTGCTGCCAGGCGCGAAATTCCACCTATTTTAGATGACATGGCTCAAATCCTCGGACCAAGTGTTCGTGTTGCTGAATATGCATTGCCCGGAACAAAAAAAATAGTCAAAGCAACGCTTAAAGCACTTAAAGGGCGAAATGCCGCATTAATGGCAAATCATGGTGCTGTAGTTGTGGGTTCTGATATGGAAGAAGCCTTTATTGCAGCTGAAGTTCTCGAAAAAACGGCAAAAGCGTTTATCGAAGCATCTTTTTTAGGAGAGGCGAAAAGCATTAATAAATTTGAAGCATGGTATATGCATCAGTATTACATCAGAAAATATGGAAAGCAGAAAAAAATATAAATTTTGTAAATCCCGATAAAAATATAACTTTTGCAAGAAATACTTGTTATTATGGATGAAGAAAATATTTTTGACAAAATAGAAGAACTTTTTGGGAAAAAACCGGATAATTTTAGTATAATCGAACAGCAGATTGATATTAAAATTCAGATGGACTATTTTGAGAAATCAAAAGAGCTGAAAAATAAACCCCCGGATACTAAAGAAGTTTTGAATGAAAAAGAATGCTTGTTTGATGAAGCTATTGACATGGAAACCAAAAAGATGACTTTATTGCGTTTAGCAAGTATTGACAGTGTCGAAGCGTATAGAACTATTGAACATTTTATTCCTAATGCCGAAGCGGAAATTAAAGATTGGGCTTTTCTTGCTTTGCAAGAAAGTCGTTCAATGATTGAAAGTTCATTGCTTAATGAAAGTCAGATAATTATATCAACAGGACTTGGCGGAAAAGGTAAAAAATTAAGGTATTTTACAGTTTTATCATCTACAGAAAACAAAGAGTTTAGTGATTTACAAAAGAAACTCATCGAAAAAGAACTGGTTTTTTCTTTAAAAAAGAACGATGGTGAATTGGAAAAAATTGAATTTATTGAGCATTATGCTACTATTTTATCCATTGTTCCCATTATGGTTTCAATTAAGAACATAATAAAATCAGTGGTAGATGAATGTAACCAAATAGGCAATTTTATAGCTCAAAAATATATTGTTACCAATGTAAAAGAATTTACGATTGATGAAATTAAAGATGCATGGGAGCATATTACTGATTAGTATGTAAAGAAATAATGGGACTACCATGAATTTAGTGGAGTAAAGTAAATATAGGATAACTTGTCCTAATACCGGTAAGCGATAGTTTTCAAAATACATCTGTGTACACGTGTCCGACCACTGGCGGATTTGCGTTATTTGCGGGAAAAACATTTGCCGCAGGCAAACCTAGTGTTCTTTGCGCTTAGAAAAAAAATCGAAGATGTTTAAAATATGTTCAACTACCTATGTAAACCCGATTTGTATTTTCCCTGTAAAATGGTGGTAGAACTGAAATAATTATAGAAAGTATGAAAAAAGTAAATCTTGCACTTCAAATAATCCCTATTGTAAGTGCCGAAAAAGTATTCCCAATTGTAGATAAAGCTATTGAGTATATAGCTCAAAGCGGTATAAAATACCGTGTAACTCCTTTTGAAACGGTTTTGGAAGGCTATTTGGATGAAATTTTGGAAATTATTAAAGGAGCACAAAATGCTTGTTATAATGCCGGAGCCGATGAACTGATTACCAATATCAAAATCCATTCGAGTAAAACAAAAGATTTGTTTATCGAAGATAAAACAGGAAAATACGATTGATAAAGGTTTTTTAAGGACGATGCTATTACAAACATCGTCCCGGTAATCTACATATTTCTTCTGTATTGTCCGCCTACATTAAACAGTGCGTTGGTAATTTGCCCGATAGAACAATATTTGGCGGTTTCCATTAATTCCTCAAAAATATTTCCGTTTAAAGAAGCTTTTCTTTGCAATTCTTTCAATTTTTCGGGAGCAATATCAGCCCATGTTTTATGCAATTGTTCAAGCATTTGAATTTGATATTCTTTTTCTTTCTTAGTAGCACGAATAACTTCACCTGGAACAACGGTTGGTGAGCCTTTTGATGATAGAAATGTATTCACCCCCATAATCGGTAATTCCCCTGAGTGTTTTAAACGTTCATAATACAAGGATTCTTCTTGTATTTTACTACGCTGATACATGGTTTCCATTGCACCAAGTACGCCCCCGCGTTCAGTCAAGCGGTCAAATTCTAACATAACCGCTTCTTCAACAAGTTCGGTCAACTCTTCAATAATAAAAGAGCCTTGCAAAGGATTTTGATTTTTTGCCAAACCCAATTCATGGTTTATAATCAATTGGATAGCCATAGCCCGTCTTACCGATTCTTCGGTAGGTGTGGTAATGGCTTCGTCATAAGCATTGGTATGTAGTGAGTTACAGTTGTCGTAAATAGCGTATAAAGCTTGCAAAGTAGTACGAATATCGTTAAAATCAATTTCTTGTGCGTGTAATGAGCGTCCTGATGTTTGGATATGGTATTTTAATTTTTGCGAACGTTCATTGGCTTTGTATTTCAATTTCATGGCTTTTGCCCAAATAAGGCGTGCCACACGTCCCATTACCGAATACTCGGGGTCGATTCCGTTTGAGAAAAAGAACGATAAATTCGGTGCAAACTTATTAATATCCATACCGCGCGCAGCATAATATTCAACGTAGGTAAAACCATTTGCCAAAGTAAATGCCAATTGTGTTATCGGATTAGCCCCTGCTTCGGCAATATGATATCCCGAAATAGAAACCGAGTAAAAATTACGAACATTATGATTAATAAAGTATTCTTGCACATCGCCCATTAGTTTTAAAGAAAAATCAGTGGAATAAATACAGGTATTTTGTGCCTGATCTTCTTTCAAAATATCGGCTTGAACCGTTCCGCGCACTTTACTTAAAGTTTCGGCTTTTATTTTTTCATAAACATCTTTCGGCAAAACCATATCGCCGGTAACGCCTAATAAAAAAGTACCCAGCCCGTTATTTCCTTCGGGTAAATCTCCTTGATAGGCAGGGCGTTTTGTACCTTTGCTTTTGTAGATTTCGTCAATTTTTTCTTGCACCTGTTTTTCCAATCCGTTTTTGCGGATATAAATTTCGCATTGTTGATCAATGGCGGCATTTAAAAAATAAGCCATCATAATCGGTGCAGGTCCGTTTATGGTCATCGAAACCGAAGTAGTCGGAGCAGAAAGGTCAAAGCCCGAATATAGCTTTTTAGCATCATCTAAACAAGCAATTGAAACTCCCGAGTTGCCAATTTTTCCATAAATGTCCGGGCGGCGGTCAGGGTCTTCGCCATATAAAGTAACCGAGTCAAAAGCCGTACTTAAACGTGCTGCCGGCATCCCCATCGATACGTAATGAAAACGTTTATTCGTGCGCTCCGGTCCGCCTTCTCCGGCAAACATACGTGTCGGGTCTTCGTTTTCGCGTTTAAACGGGAAAACTCCGGCTGCAAACGGAAATTCGCCCGGAACGTTTTCACTTAAACTCCAGCGTAAAATATCGCCCCAGCCTTTATATTTTGGTAGAACAACTTTGGGTATTTGCAAATGCGATAAGGTTTCGCTATGAGTTTTAACTTTTATTTCTTTATCGCGCACTTTGAATACATAGTATTCATTTTTATAGGCTTGTTTTTTTGCTTCCCATTCGTCAAGTATTTTTTTGTTGCGCGGGTCAAGGTTTAGAGCTACTTCATCATATAAATTTTGTAAGTTTTGTTTTAGCTCATCATTATCATCAGCCAAATCAATAGCTTTTTTAATACCGTAAAGTTTGTCTGCTGTTTCAGCTTGTTCTTCAACCCATTGGTTATAAGTCCGTACTGTTTCCGATATTTCAGATAAATAGCGTACACGTTCGGGTGGAATTACCGTAATTTTTTCGTTATTAATTTCTTTATGTTTAATATCAGCATGAAAATCAAGCCCTAATTTTTCTTTCAGCTTTTTAAACAAAGCATGGTAGAGTTTATTTACACCCGGATCATTAAATTGCGAAGCAATAGTACCGTAAACAGGGAGTTTGTCTGCATCTTCTTCCCATAAATTATGATTGCGAGCATATTGTTTTTTTACATCGCGCAAAGCATCTAATGCACCGCGTTTGTCAAATTTGTTAATGGCAATTAAATCGGCAAAATCAAGCATGTCAATTTTTTCCAATTGCGTGGCTGCACCATATTCAGGAGTCATAACATACATCGAAACATCACTGTGCTCAATTATTTCGGTATCTGATTGCCCAATTCCCGATGTTTCCAAAATAATTAAATCATAGGCTGCGGCTTTCAAAACTTTTACGGCATCGGTAACGTATTTACTCATTGCCAAATTTGCCTGACGAGTTGCCAAAGAGCGCATATAAACCCGTTCATCATTAATTGAGTTCATACGGATACGATCTCCCAATAAAGCACCGCCTGTTTTTCGTTTCGATGGGTCCACCGAAACAATACCAATAGTTTTATCCTTAAAATCATTAAGATAACGTCTTACAAGCTCATCTACCAAAGACGATTTTCCCGAACCGCCGGTACCCGTAATACCAATTACCGGAATATTTTTATCTTTTGCCAAATCGTCAATTTTTTTTAGCTCTTCCCTGTGTTTTTCAGGAAAGTTTTCGGCAGATGTTATCAAACCGGCTATTGCATTGATATTTTCCTTTCTAAGATCATCAATCGAATAGGCAAATTCTTTTCCAAGCGGAAAATCAGCACCTTTAATTAAATCGTTAATCATCCCCTGCAAGCCCATTTCTCTTCCGTCATCGGGCGAATAGATGCGTGTAATACCGTAATCCTGCAGCTCTTTAATTTCTTCCGGCAAAATTACGCCACCGCCGCCACCGTATATTTTTATATGTCCGGCATTTTTTTCCTGTAAAAGATCATACATGTATTTAAAAAATTCCATGTGTCCACCCTGATACGAGGTGATAGCTATTGCCTGCACATCTTCTTGAATGGCACAATTTACAATTTCAAGAACAGAGCGGTTGTGTCCCAGATGAATAACTTCAACACCGGTAGCTTGAATAATACGGCGCATAACATTTATGGCTGCATCATGTCCATCAAATAAAGAGGCAGCCGTAACAATACGAATATTGTTTTTCGGAATATATTTTTCTACTTTTTGCATTAGGTTTGAGTTTTTTTATTTACGCAAATGTATATAAAAATATTAAATCATAGAAGAAGGTATATATGTCCGGTTTTCACTATTAAATATTATACCAAAAGGATTAAAAAATATTTTGGGTGGCGGTCGGGCTTTCCGCTCATAGTCCTCGTCCGCAATGCTGCAAAAGCAGGTCGGCAAAGTAGCTTCCGTTGGTCGCTCTTTCCCGCCGGCTTTTGCAAAGCATTGCGTCCTGTGGGCTATCCGCTGCAATCCCTGCCACAAGTGCGTGCACATATACAGCGATTTTGTATCTTTTATGCTACTGAAATAATTTTAATATTTAAGCACCAAAGGTGCGAAATATTCTAACATTGGGTGCAGCCCAATGATTTCTGAATAAGAATAAAGATAAGCACCAAAGGTGCGAAATAATATAAGTCTAAATCCGTAACTATATTCTACTGTAATACCAAAAATCAACTTTGTCAATTTTCGGATAAATCTATCACGCACCTTTGGTGCTTTCATATTTTTTTGAAACAATATACCTATCCCGTTGGGATACGCTATTATATTCCGCACCTTTGGTGCTAAAAAATCACTATTGATTTAATAAATCAAATTTTCTCATTAAATTTTAAAAAATAGACGAAATTGAGACCTGAAAACAAACCAAAATAATGTAAAAGTTAAAACTTTTATGCAGTAATGAATATTATTTTTGAAAGCAGTAGCACCAAAGGTGCGAAATATTCTAACATTGGGTGCAGTCCAATGATTTCTAAATAAGAATAAAGATGAGTACCAAAGGTGCGAAATAATATAAGCTTAAATCCGTAACTATATTCTACTGTAATACCAAAAATCAACTTTGTCAATTTTCGGATAAATCTATCACGCACCTTTGGTGCTTTCATATTTTTTTGAAACAATATACCTATCCCGTTGGGATAGGCTATAATATTCCGCACCTTTGGTGCTAAAAAATCACTTTTATGCTACTTAAATAATTTTAATATAAGCACCAAAGGTGCAAAATATAATAGCATTGGGTGCAGCCCAATGATTTCTAATATGAATAATAATAAGATCCAAAGGTGCGAAATATTCTAACATTGGGTGCAGCCCAATGATTTCTAAATAAGAATAAAGATGAGCACCAAAGGTGCGAGATAATATTCAAACCGTCAATTTCCCTGTACCAATTGTAAAATTATATCTGATTTAAAAAATATTTTTTATATTAGCTTTTTATTCAACCTAAATTGATACTTATTGAATAATCGTTCAATTTAGGTTCAAAGCAGGAAATTGATTCTATCGTTATTTTAAGGGAAAAATATATATTGTAATTTGCCAAAGGACAGATGAGCTGAAAAGTTCTTTATATTTTTTATACTTGCTTGGCAATACGCTATTGTCAATAGCCCCGACTTTTAAGTCGGGGAACAATTACAAGCCGGAATACGAATTTGGGCTTTAGCCCTTTTGCATTTGCCTGAGTTGAAAGTTTAGGGATTATAATTAAATTCCACTAAATTTGTGGTAGAACCTGAAAATTTAAATACATTACATTTATGAAGCCTTTAATAATAAAACAGAAAAACAATACCATAGGTATTGTCTTAGACCCTGAAAAGAATATTTTTAAATTTGAGGGGCGTTCCTTACCTGAAAATACTGTGAAATTTTTTGAACCGGTAATTAAGTGGTTGGATGAGTACAAGAAAAATCCGGCAGATAAAACGCATATTCATATGAATTTTATATACTTTAATACATCATCAGCAAAAATGATTTTAGAAGTTTTGGAACAGTTTGAAGAAATATACAAAGTCGGCAAAGATGTAAAACTTGTTTGGCACTATATGGAAGGTGATTATGATATCAGGGAAGCCGGTGAAGAATATGAAAGCATGGTAAGTATTCCTTTTGAATATGTAGAACATCCCGAAGAAGAATACGAATAATTTTTTACGCAATAACTAACTAATCTAATTAATTATGACTACTAATCAAAACAATGAAATTTACAATCCACCAAAAGAGATTGTAGAAAATGCAAATGTACAAGAGTACGAAAAACTGTATCAATATTCAATTGAACATCGCGAAGAGTTTTGGGCAGAACAAGCCGAACAATTAGAATGGTATAAAAAATGGGATAAAGTTTTGGACGATAGCCAAGCGCCTTTTTACAAGTGGTTTGTAGGTGCTCAAACCAACATTATTCATAATGCCATTGACCGGCATTTAAAAACCGCAACACGTAACAAGCTGGCATTGCTTTGGGAAGGCGAAGACGGAGAAGTACGTCCTTATACCTACCATGCTTTAAATCGTGAAGTTTCGCAATTTGCTAATATCCTGAAAAGCATGGGTGTTAAAAAAGGCGATATTGTTACCATTTACATGCCGCAAATCCCGGAACTGATTTTTGCAATGCTGGCATGTGCAAAAATTGGTGCAGCGCATAGTGTAGTGTACGGTGGTTTTAGTAGCGATGCATTACTGGAACGTATTCAAGATGCAAAGAGCCGTGTAATTATTACTGCCGATGGCGGTTACCGCCGTGGAAAAGCCACCCGGCTCAAAGAAATTGTCAATAAGGCTATTGAAATGTGCTCTGTTGCTGAAGTGGTAATTACCGTAAAACGTACTGGTGAAGAAGTTCATATGCAAAATGACCGCGATTATTGGTATCATGACTTGAAAGCATTGCCGGTAGCAAATGCAAAATGTGAAACAGAAGTAATGAATTCAGACGATATGCTTTTCTTGCTGTACACATCCGGCTCTACCGGCAAGCCTAAAGGATTGGTGCATACACATGGCGGATACAGTGTTTATACATCAACTACCCACAGAATGGTCTTTGATATAAAACCCGAAGATCGTTTTTGGTGTGCTGCTGACCCGGGCTGGATTACAGGACACAGTTATATTGTATATGGTCCTTTGATTAACGGGGCAACCATTTTTTCATACGAAGGAGCTCCCAATCACCCTTATCCCGACAGATGGTGGAAAATGGTTGAAAAATACGGTATTAATATTCTTTATACTTCGCCTACGGCAATTCGCGGATTAATGCGTTATGGCGAATCTTGGGTGGAACGTCATGATATCAGCAGTTTGCGTTTGTTAGGATCTGTGGGTGAACCTATTAATCCCGAAGCGTGGAAGTGGTATCATCGCGTTGTGGGTAAAGAAAAATGTCCGATTATGGATACTTGGTGGCAAACCGAAACAGGTGGTTTTATGATAACTCCTTTACCTATAACTCCTTTAAAACCCGGTTCGGCTACAAAACCGTTTTTTGGCAATGAAATAGCCGTTGTAGATGACGATGGCAATGAAGTTGCTGCCGGTGAAGAAGGTAATTTGGTCATTAAATCACCTTGGCCTGGAATGACTTGTTGTATCAATAAAGATAAGGAGCGTTTTTACGAAACTTATTGGAAACGTTTTGAAAAACAAGGTTGGTACAGTGCAGGTGATGCTGCTCGGAAAGATAAAGACGGTTATTTTTGGATTATCGGGCGAACGGATGATGTAATTAAAGTAAGTGGTTACCGTTTGGGTACTGCCGAAATTGAAAGTGCATTGGTAAGTCATCCATTAGTTTCGGAAGCTGCGGCAATTGCCTTGCCTCATGAATTAAAAGGAAATGCTATTCACGCTTTTGTAATTTTAAAACATGGTGTTGAAGGAAGTAAAGAATTGGGAACAGAGCTTAAAGATCATGTTGCTAAAGTAATGGGACCCATTGCTAAACCCGAAGCGGTTAATTTTGTGGATGGACTGCCTAAAACCCGAAGCGGTAAAATTATGCGTCGTGTGTTAAAAGCTCGTGCTCTTGGTGAAGATGAAGGTGATTTAAGCACATTAGAAGAGTGATTTACTTTTTAGGACAGTGTTAAAGTTTTGTTAAACAAAGTCTTTCGGTATGATTTGCTTGCCGGAAGACTTTTTGCTTTTATTGGATAAATTGATTTTTAGTTTCCGTTAAATCAAAAGTGGTTTCTTAGCACCAAAGGTGCGGAATATATAAGCCTATCCAAACGAGATAGTTATATTTTAAATTTTTTAAGGCTGAAAGCCTTAATTAATTTAGCCCAATGGCAACACCTTGGGGCTAAGTATAGAAATATGAATTATATATGCACTGTAAGTGCAATTTAACTTAGCCTTTCAGGCTGCATATTTGCGTAATGGATTATTATCCCAAGGCGCATTGGGTTAATATAAATCAGGCTTTCAGCCTTTTTTCTTATTAGAAATCATTGGGCTGAACCCAATGTTATAATATTACGTACCTTTGGTGCTACTGTTTTTAAAAATAATATTTGTAACTTGAACGTACGCTCCTCGATTAAACCAATAAGTATTTTGCTATTGCCTAAAAGTTTCGTAAATTGCAGCTATTCATAAATCTTAAAATAACAAAAATGAAAAAATTAAGTTTATTATCTATTTTATTAATAACAATTACAAGTTTGTATTCAACAAGTATTTATGCCCAAAATCTTGATTCTTATGGTGATATGAAACGCCCTGCAAATATTGGTGTTGCTGATTTTGATAATTTTAAAAACTCATGTTTCGATATTTATTTTAATTCGCATAAATTGGATAAAAATCTACAGGATATAGAAACAAATTTGACAAAATATGCTGCTGATAAGGATAATATTGATTTTAATTCACTACGTGAAGACATAAAATCGTTAAATGCTATTGGTAAATCTTCAAAAGAATTAACCGCCCAGTTAAAAACTTTGGATGATAAATCGGAAAGTATGGCTAAAAATGCTAAAAATATTAAGCCGAAAACCAAAGCACCCAAAGCAGTAAAAAACACAAATAATGCTATTAAAGCATTAAACGATGCAAAATCTACATTAAAAACTGTGGGTGAAAATCAAGTTACATTATTAAAGCAAGCCACTGAATTGTTGGGAGATAATTAGCCAAACTTTATTTAAGCTAAATTGAGCGATTTTTAATTCAAAAAAATCGCTCAATTTGCTTAATAAACATTGTTTGTCCGGCATTATTTAAAATTTAGCAACAAGTAAACGTTTTTAGTTAATCCAAAATCTCCATAGCCGCATCTACAATCAAATATACGTCATCAGGTATTTCAGAATGAAAACTGCGTTGATTACTTCGTTCATGACCAAGGCGGACAACTACCGCATTTTTTTCGGGAATAATAAAAATATATTGTCCTAATATTCCACGTGCAAAAGGTATTTTATAGCCTTTGTGCTGTAAAATCCAAAATTGTAAACCATAAAAATCAACTACCTGACCTTTATCGGTTACTAAGTCGGTATTTGGTTTTGTTGCCAAATCAATATACTGTTTTGAAATAATTTCTACATCATCAAACTTACCTTTATCTAAGATCATTTGTCCTATTCGTGCAAAATCACGGGCGTTTGAATTGAAGCAGCAATAGGCTTTTTCCATTCCGTCTTTTTTATCAAGACACCACAAAGCATCGTTTTTTGCACCCAAGGGTTTCCATAATTTTTCCGAAGCATAATCTGAAACACTCATACCGGTAGCATTTTTTAAAATAAATGCTAAAATTTGCGTGTTCCCACTTAGATACTTCCATTTTACACCGGGCTTTTCAACAACTTTTAAATCCTTAATTAACGAAAATAAATCAGTTCCATAATATGCCTTGGTAGTAACTGAAAACGGACTGGAATAAGATTCGTCCCAATTTAAACCCGAACTCATACTTAATAAATTACGGATTGTTAATACATCATTTGGCGGATTTTTATATTCGGGTATAAAATCTCCAACTTTTTGGTCTAAACT
>Ga0256840_1004184_pt1 | contig 11011 bp, 10 predicted proteins | sample 355202metaG_FD_185969 | JGI IMG/M metagenome (GOLD analysis project Ga0256840, IMG submission 185969) | Hydrothermal vent microbial communities from Mid Atlantic Ridge, Atlantic Ocean - 355-202 | ecosystem: Environmental > Aquatic > Marine > Hydrothermal vents | place: Atlantic Ocean: Mid...
CTAAGTGGATAGCATCACTACTTTCAGATGAACAAGTATATATTAATGGTGATGGTGAAACAAGTCGTGATTTTACATATATAGACAATGTCATTAAGATGAATATTTTGGCAGGCTTAACAGAAAACAATAATGCCTTTGGAGAAGTGTTTAACACTTCTGTAGGTGGTCGAAGTACGCTTAATGCACTTTTTACACTTATCAATACTGAGCTAGAAAAAAATATTCCTCATTATCTTAAAAAAGAAGTAAAATACAGAGATTTTAGAGTAGGAGATATTCGTCATTCCAATGCAGATATATCAAAAGCTAAAAAAATGCTAGCTTATGAGCCAACAGATGATATTTATACAGGGATGGAAAAATCTATTGTGTGGTATGTTGAGAGTTTTGGTGAAAGGTAAAAACTATGATGAATTATATATCACATAGATTATATACAATATGCCATATAATTAAACAAAAGGCAATGGAATATAAAAAGAGTAAATATCCACATATCCATGCTAGTGTTGCTTTAGGAATGGATGTGAAATTAATAGGTCTATATACATCCTTCCATATAGCTGAAGGTACCTACATCAATGAAGCCATTCTGGCAACAGGGAAAACAAGTAAAATTACCATAGGAAAACGTTGTGCGATTGGTTATAATGTTTCAATCAAAGCTTTGACGCATGATGTAAATAACCCATGTATTGATAGTGATGGTAATATTCAAACTATTGAATCAGATATTATTATTGGAAACGAGTGTTGGATTGGCGATAATGTATATATACGTGAAGGAATAATCTTGGGGGATGGTATTATAGTTGGAGCAAACTCTGTTGTAACAAAATCTTTTCCAAATAATGTAACTATTGCTGGAAATCCAGCAAAGATATTGGTATGTAAAACTATGAAAAAAAATAATGGAGATAAAAATGGCTGAAAGTAAATTTACTTTTTCGGGCATTGTTATTAAAGTTAAAGGGTACAGTGAAGCAGATTGGATTTTTGAAACAATTACAAAATACAATACCTTTTATGAAATAGATTTATTGCGATATATGAAATTTGCATTAAAAAATAGAGATGGGTATATCATTGATATTGGTGCTAACATAGGAAATCATTCTTTATTTTTTGGGCTTATAATGCAAAAAAAAGTTGTTTGTTTCGAACCTAACCCTCCTATCTTTGAAATACTTGACGAGAACATGAAGACAAATCATATTCAGTATAAAGCTTATCAGATAGGTTTGGGTGCAACAAGAGGAACTTATGTTGTCGATAGCAAGCATAAGGCAGCAGACGATAACATTGGTGCTGCTAAATTGTGTATGGATGAAGCAGGTGATATAGAAGTACATACTTTAGATGAGATGCAAAAAGAATTCCGATATCAAAATGAGTCACTCTTGGCGATAAAAGCAGATATTGAGGGAATGGAAGCCGAAATGCTAAAGGGTGCAATTGGTACATTAGTAAAAGAAAAACCAGACTTATTTCTTGAAATTGCTAATACTGCATTAATGGATGAAATTGAAGAAATTTTATCTCCAATTGGTTATGAAAAATTATATGCCTATGCAGGCACACCTGTATGGCATTTTGCACATGAATCAAAATTACCATTTTCGAGACAATTTAACTTATACTGTTATCATTTTATTATGAAAATTAAAGAAAAAATAGGAAAAGTTTGGAAGTTTGTTAGATGATGTCATTATGGTTCTGTAGTATACAAGATTAGGTGGATATGGTTGATTCGAAAATATAAACCAAGATCAGAGTTCAGTCGCAACGTTCTTACTTTGATGACAGGGAGTATGATTGCTCAAGCGATTCCCATTGCCATTAGTCCCATTCTTACAAGAATTTATACCCCTGAAGACTTTGGTATGTTTGCACTTTATATGAGCATAGCAAGTCTGTTTGCCATTTTTGCTACGGGGAGGTATGAATTGGCTATTATGCTTCCCAAAAAAGAGGAAGATGCAGTCAATATATTAGTACTTTCAATTATGATTGCTTTTTTGGTTAGTATGCTCTCTTTTATTATTATATTCTTATTTAATCAAGAGATAGTCTCATGGTTGGGTAATGCATCGTTGTCAAACTGGCTCTATGTTATTCCTTTGAGTGTTCTTTTTACTGGATTGTACCAAAGTTTTAACTACTGGAACAATAGAAAAAAAGCCTATAAAAGGTTGGCCGTAAGTAGGGTGACACAGAGTGCTACAACAGGCAGTGTAAACTTGGGTATGGGGTGGAGTGGTTTTGGTGTAAGTGGGCTTATTGTTGCTGGTTTATCAGGTCAGCTGGCGGCTACAACTGTGCTTGGAAGAACAATTTGGAAACACGATAAAAAGATATTGCGATGCATAGATAAACTCAAGATTTTTGCCCTAATCAAAAAGTATAAAAAATTCCCACTATTAAACCTCCCCAATGCAGTTATCGACAGTTTTCGCTTGTCGGGTATTAACCTTCTCATAGCAAAGTATTTCGCCACTGCAACGCTTGGTCAGTTCTCTTTGGCTTGGAAGATGGTGCAGGTGCCTATTGTACTTGTGGGTGGTTCTCTTGCTCAGGTTTTTTTCCAAAAAGTCTCAAGCAGTAAAAAAAGTGACCTATATGCTATTATTGTAAAATACATCAAAAAAGCATCGCTTATTTCTGCACCTATCTTTTTGCTTGTGTATCTTTTTTCTGAAGATGTTTTTGGCTTTGTATTTGGAAAAGACTGGGTCCTTGCAGGTGAAGCAGCATCGGTTATGGCTCCATGGTTGTTTATCAACTTTGTTTCCTCTCCTCTAGTTTCAATTATGCTTATTTTAAATAAACAGGAGTTGGTACTGCTCTTTTCATTGTTCTATTCGAGCGTTCCCTTGGGGCTCATCGTCCTTTTTTATCATTATGGGTTTATTGAAGTACTTGCTTACATTACCACTGCTATGTCTGTCATGCTACTGTTATTTAGTGCAGTTATTGTTTATCATGTAAAACAAGAGAGGGATTGAGTATATATTGTGAATTGTTGTAAACTACCAAAGTGAAGAGTTTTATATTAAAAAGGGAGAAAATCAATATGCAGATGTCTAATTTATTTAGAAACAAGAAAGAACCTGAAATAATTTGTCAATCAAATAAATCAAAAGGTGTAGGATATTTAGTTGATTTACTTTGTGCAACACGTATAGGAAAAAAAGCACCTAAATTATATGAAAATCGTGGCTATAAAATGGCTGTATTTTCAAATGACTATATTGGCATACTAATTAACCAATTTGGTGTATATGAGCAGGATGAACTTGAATTATTATTTGAGTTCTTAAAACCTATTGATAATGTATTGATTAAAGGGGCTGCATTAGATATTGGTGCAAATATTGGAAATCATTCGCTTTATTTTTCTCCTTATTTTCAAAAAATATATTGCTATGAACCTAGTCCGGATACTTACAAATTACTAGAAATGAATGTAAAAAGCAGTGACAACATTGAAGTCTATAATTATGGATTAGGAGATGAGGAAGGTGTTTTCTTTATGAAAGAAAATAGAACAAACATAGGTGGTTCATCTGTTGTCCATGAGAAAAGTGATGAAACTATTCAGATACAAATAGTTAAATTAGATAATTATATAAATGAATTATCCAATATTAATTTTATCAAAATAGATGTAGAGGGATTTGAAGAAAAAGTTTTTAGAGGTGGGCTGAGATTTATTCAAGCACATCAGCCAATTATTGTATTTGAACAAGATGAAATGGTTTTTGATGAAGAAGAAACTCCATCAATCGTCTTATTACGAAAACTTGGCTATCAATTTTGTTGGCAACATAAAGAAAAGAGAATAAAATCAACACTACTGAGAAAATTTGTAAACTTTTATAGAATTGTTTTAAATCCAAAGATTAAAATAGTTACAGGTTCTCGTGTACCAAAGCAGTTTCATTCTATGTTGATTGCTATACCTCCACGATTTTCCTCTCTCTTAGATCAGAAATAGAAAGATTTATTGATGCACATCTTAATCCTCCCCTCATGGTATGTAAGCTCTTACAATAGCTTAATGGGTGTCTTTTTTAAAGAACAGGCAGAGGCATTGATAAAAGAGGGACATAAAGTTGGTGTTATTGCGATACAGGGTGTGGGTGTCAGGCAAGTTGTTGAGCAAAAAAAACTTGACTTTTCAAACCGTTATTTTGTTGAAAATGGAGTACATACTTACAGAAAACAATACCCAGATATAAAACTTGACAGTTTCATAAAACAAATGAAAATGCTGCTTTTTGTCAGAATGTTTGAAAAGTATATTAAAGAGCAGGGCTTGCCGGACATTGTACATCTTCACTCTTTTTTAGCAGGAGATTTTGCTTTGTATATAAAAGAAAAGTACAATGTTCCTTTTGTTGTGACGGAACATTTAAGTGCTTTTTCAAGAGATAGACTTTCTGTAAATGACATAGATAAAGCTAAGAGGGTTTTTGAAAAATCTGCGTATAACATATCGGTCAGTCATCAATTTGTAGAACTGTTACAAGATAAATTTGCTTTAGAGTTTAACTACATACCAAATATTGTCAATATAGATTTTTTTCAGCTAAAAAAAGTTGTTAAAAACGATGGATATCATTTTATAAATATTGCTTTTTTAGATAAAAATAAAAATCAATCTATGCTTATACAAGCTTTTAGCAATGCTTTTAAAAACAAATCAAATGTAAAACTTACCATAGTTGGTAATGGAGTCGAGTATAAAAATTTAGATAAATTAATAATAGACTTAAAGATGGAAAATCAAATATCACTCTATGGAAAAGCAAGCAGAGAAGAAGTCAGGAGACTGCTTCAAAACAGTGATGCATTTGTGTTGTCAAGCCAAGTTGAGACCTTTGGAGTTGTAGTTATAGAAGCTATGGCTTGCGGACTCCCTGTTATCGCTACAAAATGCGGTGGGCCAGAGAGTATCATAAATTCAGATAAAGTCGGTTTGTTAAGTGAACTAGATGAAAATAAATTTTCTGAAAAGATGTTAGAAGTATACTACAACAGAGAGAACTATGATTGTCACTATATTAGAAAGTATGTTGAAGAAAACTTCTCCGAAAAAGCTGTGAGTTTGAAATTGAATGATGTGTATGAAAAGGTATTGAAAAAATGAAAATAGTAACCATATTGGGGGCAAGACCTCAGTTTATAAAAGCAGGAACAGTAAGCCGTGAGATTGCAAAACACAGTGAGTTAGAAGAGATCATTGTACATACAGGGCAACATTATGATGCCAATATGTCTGATGTGTTCTTTGATGAGATGAAGATACCAAAACCGCATTACCATCTTAACATCAACGGACTCAATCACGGAGCTATGACAGGTCAAATGCTTGAGAAGATAGAAGGAGTCTTACTCAAAGAGAAGCCTGACTGGGTACTTATATACGGCGATACAAATTCTACACTTGCAGGAGCATTGGCTGCAAGTAAACTTCACATCAAGGTAGCCCATGTAGAAGCAGGACTTAGAAGTTTCAATATGCGAATGCCAGAAGAAGTAAATAGAATACTTACCGATAGAGTAAGTACTGTGCTTTTTTGCCCTACAAATACGGCAGTAAATAACCTTGAAAAGGAAGGGTATCCATTTAAATTATCAACTCATAACGATCAACAAATAACTAACGTAGGTGATGTTATGCAGGATGGAGCAATGTTTTATACTGATCTGGCAAAAAAACCAACTGTTGCCTTGGCTGAAAAGTTTATCTTGTGTACTGTTCATCGTGCGGAAAATACAGATAACGAAAAACGATTAAGAGATATTTTTGAAGCATTGGGGGAGATAGCAAAAGAGACTCAAGTAGTACTGCCTCTTCACCCAAGAACAAAAAAGATAATCAGTGATTTGGGATTAAAAACAGAAAACTTAACGATTATTGACCCGGTAGGTTATCTGGAAATGGTTTACCTTATAAAAAATTCCAATCTGATCATGACAGACAGTGGTGGTCTCCAAAAGGAAGCATACTTTTTTGAAAAACAATGTATTACTTTAAGAGATGAAACAGAATGGGTAGAACTTGTTGAATGTGGAGCCAACACATTGGTTGGAGCAAATAAAGATAAAATTTTGAAAGTTCATCGTAATAATTCAAAATTTAACATTCAAAATTCAAAATTGAATTTGTATGGCGGTGGTATGGCAAGTGAAAAAATAGTAAAAATATTGGGAAGTTTAAAATGAAAATACTTTATGTTGGTGGTATGTCAGGACCACTAAGAGATATACTCAGTGGTAAAAAAGAAGATGAAATCACACACGCCGCACAGTTTTTTCATGTATGGCATAAGTTGGTAAAAAGAGGTCATCAGGTAGATTTTCTTGTCACATCAAATTTTGGTGAAAAACCGACAATTAATGTAGAGTGGTTCAGTGAAAAAAATATAATCGAAAATATCTATGATCCTGCATCAGAAGTCCCACCCTATAAACGTATTTTTAGACGTGTAAAACGCTTTTCGAGGTTATTTTATGCCACCTATAAAGCAACAAAAGAAACCCCTTATGATTTTATTTATTGTCTAACTTACCATGAAGGTATAGCTGGAAACATTATAGCCAATATGAGGGGAATACCTTGTGGTATGCGTTCTATGGGGACGATGCTACATGAAGACTTTAAAAAATATGGTGTCTGGGGTACAGCTTTTAGGAGACCTATTGAGTTTTTGATGTTTCGGATGAAAAAATCATTTTTTGTGATGACTAATGATGGGACACATGGTGATTTGGTTTATGACAAATGGAAACCCAACCCTCAAAAATATAAATTTTGTTTTTGGCGTACAGGTGTGGAGATAAAAGCATTAGAAAGCTTAAATACCACACAAAAGTTACCACCACATGCCTATCTCTTCTTTGCCGCAAGGTTTGATGGTTGGAAACGACATGATAGAATTATTAATATTTTACATTTGTTACATGAAAAAGGTCATAAGTTACACCTTTATTTTGCAGGTAATATTACGTATAATAAGGTATACGATGAAGTAGCAGAAAGTATTGATAGGTTTCATCTGAAGGAATATGTGCATTATATGGGTGCTATCAGTCAAGATGATGTAAAAAATTATGCTTATCATGCTGTCGCAAATCCTTTGATGTATGATGTGAGTAATCTTGGAAATGTTTTCTTTGAAATATTTTCTATTGGAGCAATCGTTCTAGGTAAAAATGATGGTTCTTTAGATACATACTTGAAACATGAAGAAAATGGGTATGTTATAGAGGACGAGAATGATGCATGTATGATAATAGAGATGCTTATTAAAAACCCAAAAAAAAGAGATGAAATTCAACGAAATGCAATATGTTTTGCAAAAGAGAACTTTTTAAATGTTGATGAACGGTTTGATAAAGAGGTACAGTTGATTGAAAAGGCTATGCAATGATACGTGTATTGCATTTTATACCTGCTTTTGGCATGGGTGGAGTAGAGTCGTTGATTATGAGTTATTATAGGGCAATAGATAAAAATAAAGTACAGTTTGACTTTTTGGTTGAAACAGAAGAAAAAAGAAAAGAGTTTGAAGAGATTGAATCTTTAGGTGGAAAGGTTTATAAACTTCAAAAGCTAAATAAAAAAAATCCATTTTCTTATATATGTGAGGTTAAAGAATTTTTTAAACGATATGCTAGTGATGTTGATGTGGTACATTGTCATCATATTGAAAGAGCTACGGTTGTTTTATATTATGCAAAAAAACACAAGATACAATTGCGTATAATACATGCTCATACAGATAGCATAATAGATGTAAGGTTTCGCAGGATAAGACAAACTTTCATGAGAATAAACAACAGACTTAGTACACATTGGTTTGCTTGTTCTCAGGCAGCAGGGAAGTTTCAATTTGCTAAAGATAAAAAGCCATTTTATGTGCTCAAAAATGCCATCAATAGTGATATGTTTAAGTACCGTATGCAACAGCGTAACATCTCAAGAGAAACCTTTGGATTTTCTCAAGAGACAGTGGTTTTAGGACATACAGGAAGATTTACATATGCTAAAAATCATTGGAAGATCATTGACGTTTTTTATGAGATGCAGAAGAATGAACCAAGTGCACATCTATTGCTTGTAGGTGATGGACCATTAAAAAAAGAGATGGAAAAAAAAGTGATAGAATTAGGCATAGAAAATCTTGTCTCTTTTACAGGTGCAAGAGATGATATATCATATCTTTTACAAGCGATGGATATATTTATCCTCCCTTCTTTTTATGAAGGTTTTTGTATCTCATTGCTTGAAGCCCAATGTTCTGGACTCCTATGTATATGTTCAAATGTGATACCAAAAGAGGTAGAAATGACCCATGAAATATTAAAGTTATCTCTTGAAAATAGTAATGACATATGGGCAGAACATATTCTTTCTATCTTGCCATATAAAAGAGAAAGTAAACATGATGTTATTATAAAAAATGGATATGATATTGTTGAGAATAGCAGGTGGCTAATGGATTTTTATCTAAGAAATACAATAGGAAGTAGAGGGCAATGAAAAAAATCGCTATCATTACTCCCTTTCTTGCAAGTGGTGGCCTAGAAAAGGTTGCCATAGTGGGAGCAGAAGAGTTAAGTAAGTATTTTGATGTAACACTTATAGTCATGGACTCTTTTCATATAGACTACCCATATAATGGGAAGACAATAGACTTAGATGTTGTTTTGATGGATAGAAGCATAGCTAAGCGACTCTACAACATAATATCTTCTACTTTGAAGTTAAGAAAATTGAAAAAAGAACATAACTTTGACCTTGTCATTTCTCATGGAGAGCTAGCAAATCTTCCAAATGTTTTTTCTGGAGGGAAACATAATATATTGACAGTGCATGAAAACCGTTTTGTAGCCCTTAAAGATATGCAAGGAAAATTTGTTAATAAAATAATAAAATATATATACTCTGCAAAAAATGTTTCAAAAGTAGTCACTGTTTCAGAGGGGATACGTGAAAGTTTTATAGAAAACCTTGGTATGGATAAAACGCTAATTAAGACCATACATAACCCCTATAATATAGAGGAGATAAAGATATTAAGCAAGGAAAATGTAGGAGAGTTTAGCTATTTATTTGAATATGATGTGCTTAGCATTACTGGTAGATTGACTATGTCTAAAGGACAGTGGTATTTACTTAGAATTTTTAAAGAATTGAAAAAAAATAATTTAAATCTAAAATTAATGATTTTGGGTGATGGAGAGATGAAAGAACAACTTATAAAATTGTCTGAAGATTTAGATCTTAAAACATATACTGTATGGTCTGGAAAAGAGTTTAATGATAGCTTTGATGTCTATTTTATGGGGTTTCAAAAAAATCCATTCAAATTTGTAAAAGTATCAAAACTTTTTGTGATGACTTCACTATGGGAAGGTTTTGGTAATACTATAGTAGAAGCGATGGCCTGTGGTACGCCTGTTGTCTCTACTAATTGTAAATCAGGGCCTTCTGAAATTATAAATGATAGAATAGTCGATAGCGATTCAAGAAAAATTTATTATGATGGAGCAGGTATATTAATGCCTATTTTTGAAAGTAAATATGTGGGTAATAATATGCCTTTATGTGATAAAGAAATGTTATGGGTGGATACTTTAAATGAGCTTTTAACAAATACAAAAAAATTAGAATACTATAAACTAAAAGGTCTGACTAGAGCTGAATATTTTAATTTAGATAGAATAATGCAAGAGTGGAAAAAATTGATTTATAATTCATTAAATATATAGGAGGGAAAGAATGCTAACGTATTGGCTTATGTATATTATTCCCGCATTTATAGTGTTCATACTAAGTTCAAAACAACAAAAAAAATTGATGCCTTGGTTGGTTATAGGTTTTTTTTTCATTATATTGATAGGCTTCAGAGAAGATGTAGGGGGAGACTGGACTAATTATCTACTGCATTATGATGCTATGCAATACAAAACACTATGGCAAGCTGTCAGTTATGGAGATCCTGGACACCAGTTTTTAAACTGGCTAAGTTATCAATGGGAGCTTGGGGTATATGGTGTAAATTTTGTTTATGGCTTTGTATTTATGATTGGGTTGGTTAAGCTAAGTAGATTACAAACTTACCCTTGGTTAGCATTAGTTGTGGCGGTTCCATATCTTATTACTGTAGTGGCTATGGGTTATTCCAGGCAGGCTATGGCTATAGGTCTCTTTATGTGGGCTATTAGTTATTTAGATAAAGGAAGGTTTAAAACCTATATAGCACTTATTTTTATGGCAGCGCTTTTTCATAAAACGGCATTACTTTTATTACCATTAGGTGTTTTTTTGTATGGTAAAGGTAAGATACTGCGTATCTTGATAGTTATCCCCGTTTTGTATGGGGCATGGGATTTACTGTTGGCTAAAGAACAGGAAACACTATGGCATAACTATGTAGATGCAAATATGAAATCACAAGGTGCAATGATAAGGGTAGTTATGAACCTTGTCCCTAGTTTGTTATTATTTATATATACTAAAGAGTGGAAAAGATCTTATAACGATTATGTATTTTGGTTTTGGATAGCTGTAGGATCAGTTTTAGCTTTAGTTTTAGTGAATATTTCTTCCACTGCAGTTGATAGAATGGCATTATACTTTATACCTATTCAATTGGTTGTATTCGCAAGGTTACCTTATCTTGCAAGAAATAAAATTTCACCTATACTTACACGTTTGATGATTGTTTTAGGATATGCATTAGTTCTTTTTATTTGGTTGAATTTTTCACTTTATGCGGCGGCATGGATACCATATAATAACCTTTTGTTTATGGACATAATGTAATGTGCGGAATAGTAGGATATTTAGGCAAAAAAAGAGATGACACAAGTATAAAAAAGATGCTACAAGCACAAGCCCATAGAGGTCCAGATGACAGAGGAATCTATGTGGAGAACATATCTAACACCTATGTACATTTAGGACATAATAGGCTTGCTATACAAGATGTGA
>Ga0256840_1004185_pt1 | contig 11010 bp, 7 predicted proteins | sample 355202metaG_FD_185969 | JGI IMG/M metagenome (GOLD analysis project Ga0256840, IMG submission 185969) | Hydrothermal vent microbial communities from Mid Atlantic Ridge, Atlantic Ocean - 355-202 | ecosystem: Environmental > Aquatic > Marine > Hydrothermal vents | place: Atlantic Ocean: Mid...
GTACTCCTCCTTTGCCTGAAGCTTGACCTTCGGGCTTTCACTGCTCCAAACAATGGGATTTTCCTGTTTTTTTTCGATAGCTATCATCTTCTCATTTCCTCCCTGTCCAGGCTATTGGATTGTTCTCTGCAGAGATCCAATGAACGGGTTTATAGATAACACTGCAAGGCTCTTGCCAACACTACAGAATCAGGCGATTCCATGCCGGTCAGCCTGCAGATTAACCCCGGCCTCAATGCTGCCGATACAGGAAAGAGATAAGTGCAAAAAAGGAGAAGGAACGAATTTCTATGAACAATCTCCAGCCCGTTGTAGATATCAGTGCTGAAAAGAAGAAAAGGGAAGTGATTGCCAGTCTTGAAGCAATCCCTCCACTGCCTGCTGCTGCCCAGGAGGTGCTCAGCATTGTGTCTGGGGAACCTGAAAATGTAAAAAGACTGGAACAGGTGATCCTGCACGATCCGGCACTTTCCGGTCAGTTGCTCAAGGTAGCCAACAGCGCTGCATATAATCCTGTCACTCGCATCGACACCATACAGCGTGCCATAGTATTCATGGGCTTCTCCGAGGTGAGAAATATTGCACTTGGGCTATGCATCGGAAATGTATTCAAAAAGAAGAGGGCCAAACGGGGACTTGCTACCATAAATCGACAGCAGTTCTGGGAACACAGCATCTCTACTGCAATGGTCTCCAGGATAATCGCTTTGGAAATCGGCTTAGAGAATTCCGATCTCTTCTTTACCTGCGGTCTGCTTCACGATCTCGGGCACCTTGTGACAGAACTCTGTTTCCCGGAGATCTGTGACCAGATAATTCGAATGGTCAGAAAGACCGGATGCCCTCTCCTCCAGGCGGAGAGACGGTTTGGATATCCGCATAACCTGCTGGGAATGTGGCTGGTGAGAAACTGGGGTCTGCCAGAGGTCTATGCCAAAGCAATTGCCACCCATCATCTCCCTGTCGGCCATCCGAGACAGAGCATGGAGGGGCACCTGATCCAGCTTGCCGACACCCTGAGCCATGAGATGGATATGGGATTCTTCAAACAGCCTGAATGCAACAAGGCAGCAATAGCAAACTACATCGGCCTGGGACAACAGCGGCTGGAACTCCTGGAAGAACACCTTATGCGGATAGGACAGATGGCTGATGCCATGACGGCAGGCTTCATGTAGTTAGCCCTTTCTTAGTTGCACAATGCCAGATGTCTGAGGGCCAATTCATTGGCATGCTGACAGACGGAAACCTGTGCCACCTGAAATTTAAATCTGCCACACCGCCTGGCCCAGCCTGCTCAGGCTACGTTCTCCCTTGCAGCAAGCCCCTGTTGAATCTGCTCCTTTATCTCCTGAATCACCCTCTCCGGCGCCTTGGCATCGCGGATAGGCCTGCCTATCACAAGATAGTCGGAACCGTCACGGATGGCCTGGAATGGTGTTGCAACACGTCTCTGGTCGTCATGCCTCGTGCTATCTGCCAACCTGATACCTGGAGTCACCATGAGAAAACCGTCACCAAGCTCCTTTCTGAGCCGCCTGGCCTCCTGGGCCGATGCCACCACCCCATCACAACCAAGTTCCACTGCGCGTCTGGCACGGGCCAGTACGAGATCCTCTACACTGCCACTGAACCCCATCTGCTCCACACCTGACGGATCAAATGATGTGAGCACTGTGACCGCAAGGATGTTGAGCCCTGGCCCTCGGGACTCCACTGCCCCCCTGATAATGGGGTCATTCCCATGAACAGTAGTAAGGGATATTCCCCGATTGTTGAGCTGTGCCACTGCCCTTGAGACTGTGGCCGGAATATCATAGAACTTCAGGTCCAGCATCACCTGATAACCTGCATCCACTATCCTGTCCACCACCTGCCAGCACCCTGCAAGGAAAAGCTCCAGCCCCACCTTGAAAAAACGTATCTCACCACCAAGCCTGTCAACCATTGCCAGGGCCAGCTCCGGATTCGGCAGATCCAGGGCAAAGATTATCCTCTCATCCAGAGGAATCCCCTGTCTGACTGCTATATCGCTCACTCTGTTACCCTCCTTTATCCTGCTAAAAAGTAGTTAATAACAGCACCAGTTGTCTTTTTACAGGGGCTCTACTGTTCTTCTACTCCAGGAACGCCATACCATGAAAGTTGCACCAATTCCAACAATTCCTGCTAAGAGCAACGTCATCCTGACACCTATGAGTTCACCAAGCAGCCCCTGGAGAAGGCTTCCCAAAGGAAAGAGCCCCATGAAACAGGTAGAAAACAGTCCCATCATCCTGCCTCTGAGGGAATCTGGGGTCTCCTTCTGCATAAAGCTCAAGGCACTGGTGGCCACGGTTACCATAGCAAAACCCGAGAGGAACAGGACTACAGCAGCCTGCCAGAAGCTCTGTGTAACAGAAAGAACCATAAGTGATGCAGGAAAGAAGAGGGTTCCGCTCCACCACCATCCCATACGGTTCTTCACATTTCCTGAACCTGCCACCACTATCGCCCCGCACAGGGCACCCAGCCCGTTGGAAGCAGATAGCAGTCCGTAACCACTGGCATTCAGCCCCAAGATATCCCTGCCGAACGGGGCCAAAAGCATGGAATATGGCAAAAGAAAAATCCCGAAACAGATGGTAAGGGCCAAAAGCCTGGAGAGCACCGGATGGTTTCTTGCAAAAGCTACTGCCTCCAGAATGGCCGAAACAGGAGATTCCTTCTTCTGCCTGACAGGCAGATTGTACCGCCTGTAATTATGCAATACATAGACCAGACATACTATCACACAGGTAGAGGTCAGGGCCTTGAAATAGAAACATTCTGCCATATAGCCAGCCTGGATCATGAAACCTGCCAGAGCCGGTCCCCCGAACCTGGCAAGATTGAATGCCGTGGAGTGCAGGGCGATTCCGTTGGTTATCCTATCCCTGCCAACGAGATTGTATATAAGGGCCTGTCGGGCCGGAACCTCAAAGGAGATACCTGCGCCCAGTATGAAGGAAAAGAGGAGAATGGTCCAGTACTCTATATGACCGGTCTGAACCAGCACTCCGAACATCAAGGCCTGAAGGGCTATTATCCCCTGGACAGCGATCAGAAACGAGATTCTTGGAAGCCTGTCTGCCATCACACCCCCGGCCAGGGCAAAGAGCAGAATTGGAAGGCCTGATACTGCCCCAAGGACCCCGACAAGAAGGGTGGAGTCTGTCATCTCCAGGACCAGCCATCTCTGTGCAGTGCCCTGGACCCATGTACCCTGCAGGGCAAGGGCCTGACCAAACAGAAAAACCCGGAATCCGGGCTCCTGAAGACTGGCCGCTATCCTGGCGAAAAAGCCTGACAGAAAGAAACTCATGGCTGAATAGCCACCATTAGCGGGAGCTTTTCTCGCCATGTTTCCCAAATTAGAGACAAAGTTTGGAGATCTCCCTGGAGCAGCCCTGTCTGAACCAGTAAAAAAGAGCTTCCTGAATCAGTCAGTAGCAGATCAGGAGAGAGCCTTGGCAAAATCCTTGGCAAAATAGGTGATGATCAGGTCAGCACCCGCCCTTCTGAATGACAGGAGGCTCTCTCTTACAACCGATTCCTCATCCAGCCAGCCATTCATGGCTGCAGCCTTGATCATGGAATATTCACCACTCACCTGATAGACAGCGAGTGGCAGATTGAACTCCTGCCTGAGCATCTGAACGATATCCAGATATGGCATGCCAGGCTTGACCATGATGATATCCGCGCCCTCCTCCAGATCCAGCATTGTCTCCCGGATAGCCTCCCGACTGTTGGCCGGGTCCATCTGATAGGTGCGCCTGTCTCCAAACTGAGGAGCACATTCTGCTGCATCCCTGAACGGGCCATAAAAGCCCGAGGCATATTTCACCGCGTAGGACATGATGGGTATGTGGTCAAAACCGTTTTCATCCAGGATCTCCCTGATGGCACCTACCCTGCCATCCATCATATCAGATGGGGCCACCATATCGGCTCCGGCACGTGCATGGGAAAGAGCAACCTTCTGCAACATCTCCAGGGTGGCATCGTTATCAACCTGGACATCCAGCGGCTGCTCTATGCCCTTCCCTTTCCTGTGACCGTGGATGATTCCGCAATGACCATGGGAGGTGTACTCACACATACACACATCCGTTATGACCACCAGGCCAGGCACCTGCTTTTTTATGGCCTCCACAGCCTGCTGAACGATACCGGAAGGGAGCCAGGCATGAGAACCCTGCTCATCCTTCTTCTCCGGTATCCCAAAAAGGAGTACAGCCCTTATTCCAAGATCGCTGACCCTTGCAGCCTCTTCCACTATCTGATCCACAGAACTCTGAAAGATCCCTGGCATGGAACCGATAGGCTCACGTACCCCTCTGCCTGGACAGGCAAAAAGTGGATAGATCAGGTGATCCGGGGATAGCTCCGTCTCCCTTACCATTGCACGCAGGGCCTCACTTCGCCTCAGCCTTCTGGGCCTGTATTCCGGAAACATCATCAGTCAAGCCACTCCTTGAGTTTCAGCATTATCTTTTCCTTTTCAAGAGGTTCCTTCAAACAGTCATCACAACCTGCATCCTTGAAAAGCTCCTTGTCCTCCTCGGTCATTCCTGAACAGAGGACCACTACCGGTATCTTCTCCGTAGCCGGCGACTGTTTCAGCAGGACGCTGACCGACTGTGCATTGAGAATGGGAGCATCCCGCCTGACCACTATAAGGGCCGGTTTGTGTTCCTTGGCACCATCCAGCCCCTCCTGTCCATCAATGGCAGTGATGAGATCAAGATCCATCTGTTCTACTGCCTGCTGAAACACCTCCCGAACCTCAGGATGGTGATCCACCAACAGCACCAATTTTCGGGATGCCATGAAAGAAGCCCTCTCTACTACTCTTCCTCTTTACCTGCCAGCTCTATCCCGGCTGAGTCATAACTCTGCCTGATGAGACGGTTTATGAAGAGTTCAGTATTGTTCACCGCCTCGGCAGGGATGGAAAAGCTGTTCTGACCTGTCTTCTCCCTTATCAAAGAGAGACCATACTCCAGGATGCTGGTGAGGCGCTCGCATTGGGTATATAGATCAGCAGGATCATCCTGGCACCTCTCCAGAAGCCGATCTATGGCCTCATCCTCAAACACTATATCTATCTCGCACCTGTTGAAAAAGGAATCCTCATAACTCCTTATCTGGTTTATCCAGAAGAGTACGTTGGCTGCAGCCTCATCGGGGGAGATATCCTCTTTCAGACATTGCTGTGCCACCAGTCTTAGACGAAAATCGTTGGACTTTATACCTTCGGCACGCCATGGAGCCGGCTCAACCCCTTTCAGACTGCGAAGCAGAAGATCCATTTCATGGTGCAGGATTGCTTCATAATGTTCCCGCCTTTCCCTGGCACCAGGATCAGCCATGAGCCGCTCAAGCTCACCTGCAGGATCCTGAACCAGTTCCCTGGTCACCACAAGAAAATCAATATCTGTGGATGGAAGCCTCTTTTCAAATGGAAGCAGAGCCCGCTCCAACACACTCACCAGGGCCCTGGCACCAGTACCCTCCTGATATGCCTGATGTGCCAGAAGGCGCAGGGCATCGTCCTCAAACCTGAGATCTATTCCGTAGGCACGGAAGTCCTGTTTTTTGCTTATTATCACGTTGCTGTTGGGATTCTTCAGGATCTGAAACAGATCCTCCTCTTCAAGGGAGTGGAGCCGGGCTATTACAGGCAGCCTGCCGATGAACTCATTCTCAAACCCATATTCCACCAGGTCCTGTGGTTTGACATGCTTAAGCCACTCCTCCTGATCTGCAAGGTCCAGATCTGCACCAAAGCCTATACCCTGCCTGGAAAGACGTTTTTTTATAATATCAGACAGGCCGTTGAAGGCACCACTGACTATGAACAGGATATGTTTCGTGTTTATGGTGCGTTTTTCACGCTTACCCGTCTTTCTGAACTGCTCGATGGCCTCGAGCTGGGCTATTGGGTCATGGGCCACCTTGAGATCCACCTCGGTCTCCTCCAGTGGCTTGAGCAAAGCCCTCTGTACCCCGGCCCTGGAGACATCAGGACCCTGGAATGATCCGGAAGATGCTATCTTGTCTATCTCGTCAATATAGATGATACCGTACTGGGCCTTTTCTATATCTCCACCGGCCTCTTTCACCAGATCCCTGACCAGATCCTCAACATCACCGCCCACATAACCGGTTTCGCTGAACTTGGTGGCATCTCCCTTGACGAATGGTACTCCAAGCTTGGCTGCTATCAGTTTTACAAGATAGGTCTTGCCCACTCCTGTAGGACCCATGAGCAAGATATTGTTCTTGATACCCCCTACTGGCAGCCTGTCACTGGATCTTCGCGACATATAAGAGATCCTGCGAAAATGGGTACAGACCTTGGTGGCAAGGATCGCCTTTGCTTCATCCTGCTTGATCACATATCTGTGGAGATATTCCTCCAGCTCCTCCGGGTTGATGTTGAAGTTGTGAGTGCTGGAAGGAGTGGTCCCGGAAACAGAATGGTCCGATTCTTCCTGGTCAGGAGAGCCTGAAAAATTCATATGAGATACCACCTTTACCTTGCCACCATATTTCTTGGCAAGATATTCGCTGATCTCCTTTTCAAGGTCTTTCTGGGAGGGAAAGGAGCTCTCCGGCTGGTCCGGCCCATCCTCTTTCTCTTTATCCTTCAAGGTATCCAATATCTCTTTTTCTTTTGTCATAATAGTCTGTTTTAATCAGTTTCAAACAACCCGATCTACGGGTCTGTCATGGTTACATGCCTGAATACTATTATATTAACAGGCCTTCAGATCTTATCCACAATACCAGAGTTGAAAAATTAGCTCAATAGAGTTCCCTTGGCGACAGCTCTCCACAATGTTATCCTTATCAATCCTGGTCTGCCCTGCTGCCAAATGTGACCATGCCAAAAACATGGCTGCAGAAACAGTCCACGGCAGATGCAAATTCTCACATTCAAACAGGGGACAAACACCATGAATAACCACACTCAGATGGTACTGGTACTGGACTTTGGCTCCCAGACCACCCAACTCATAGCCAGGCGGGTCAGAGAAGCCCAGGTTTACTGCGAAATTCATCCATTTAACATAGGCATTGAAAAGATAAAGGCAATGGCCCCAACCGGCATCATACTCTCTGGCGGCCCCTCCAGTGTCTATGATGATGAGGCTCCCATGATTGAGAAGGAGATATTTGAACTGGGTCTCCCTCTTCTTGGCATCTGTTACGGCATGCAGCTAACCACCCATCTCCTTGGAGGGCGTGTGGAAAGAAGCGATCACCGTGAATATGGACATGCTCACCTCTTCATAGATGATCCGGACCAGATCTTCCACGGTCTCTCTACCGATGTTCCCCACCAGGTATGGATGAGCCATGGAGACAGGTTAGAAGAGCTGCCACCTGGCTTCATCACCCTGGCCCACAGTAAAAGCTGTCCTGTGGCAGCCATGGCGAACCCGGAACATGGGATCTACGGAGTGCAGTTTCACCCGGAGGTGGCCCATACAGAGATAGGCGAGGATGTGATTAGAAATTTCCTCTTCAGGGTGTGCAGGTGCGAACCCACCTGGACCATGCATTCATTCGTGGAAAACACCTGTTCTGCCATTAAGGAAAAGGTTGGTGACAGACGGGTCATCTGTGCATTATCCGGCGGGGTTGATTCAACTGTAACTGCCCTTCTTATCAATAAGGCCATTGGAAAACAACTTACCTGCATCTTTGTCAACAATGGACTTCTGCGAAAAAATGAGGCGGAGACAGTTCTGGCCTTTTTGGAACAGTTCAACCTGGACCTGAGATATGTGGATGCAGAGGAGAGATTCCTTTCCAAACTCAAGGGGATAGAAGACCCTGAAAAGAAAAGAAAGATAATAGGTGAGGAGTTCATATTCATCTTTGAGGAGGAGGCCAGAAAGATTGGCCAGGTTGATTTCCTGGCCCAGGGCACACTATATCCAGACGTGATTGAGAGCGTCTCCTTCAAAGGTCCCTCGGCCACCATCAAGAGTCATCACAATGTGGGCGGTCTGCCCGAGGTGATGAAACTGGAGCTGGTGGAACCCCTTCGGGAACTGTTCAAAGATGAGGTCAGGCGTGTGGCCAGAGAGCTTGGAATGCCAACAGAGCTCATAATGAGACACCCGTTCCCTGGCCCTGGTCTGGCCATAAGGGTCCTTGGTGAAGTGAATAGGGAGCGGCTGGAGATCCTCAGGGAGGCAGATGCCATAGTTATGGAGGAGATGAAACGCTCCGAGTGGTACTTCAAGGTCTGGCAGGCCTTTGCAGTACTCCTTCCCATCAGAACCGTGGGAGTCATGGGAGATGAGCGCACCTATGACCATGTGGTGGCAATAAGAGCCGTGGACAGTCTTGATGCAATGACTGCTGACTGGACCAGGCTTCCCTACCAGGTGCTTGCCACCATGTCCAACAGGATCATAAACGAGGTCAGGGGTGTGAACAGGGTCTGTTATGATATCAGCTCCAAGCCACCTGCAACCATCGAGTGGGAGTAACAGCAACAGAGAGGAGCAGAAGAAAGATGTTCACACATCTCCACCTTCACACTGAATACAGCCTCTTGGATGGCGCAATCAGGCTCAAGGACCTGTTTGCCAAGGCCAAGGAGTATGGCTACAAGGCCCTGGCAATGACAGATCATGGAGTAATGTACGGGGCACTCAAATTCTATCTTCAGGCGGTAGAGAACGGAATAAAACCCCTGATTGGCTGTGAGCTCTATGTCTCTCCCACCCATCGCACCGACCGGCACTTCCGCTCTCCGTCCGAAGCGGCCTTCCATCTTGTGCTCCTGGCCATGAATCAGGAGGGCTATAAGAACCTGATGAAGCTGGTGACCATCGCCAACTTCGAAGGGTTCTACTACAAACCCAGGGTGGACAAGGAGGTCCTTGCCCAGCACAACCAGGGGCTGATAGCACTCTCAGCCTGTCTGCATGGAGAAATTGCCCACAAATGCCTGGTTGGAGATGAGAAGGGTGCATGCGCTCTGACAGAAACCTATGCCTCCATTTTCAAAGGCCGGTTCTATCTGGAACTGCAGGAAAACGGCTTAGAGGAACAGAAACAGGTCAACAAGGACCTGCTTCACCTCTCCAAGACACTTGGGATTCCAGTGGTAGCCACCAACGACTGCCACTACCTGAACCAGGAGGACTACAAGGCCCATGATCTGCTCCTCTGTATTCAGACAGGCAAGACTGTCAGCGATGAAAAACGGATGAGGTTCTCAACTGATCAGCTCTACTTTGCCAGCCCAGAGGAGATGGAAAAACGGTTTTCCTGGTGTCCTGAGGCCATAGCAGCAACCCAGGAGATAGCAGACCGGTGTAATGTGGAGATCACTACTGGTAAACATTTCTTTCCGGTTTACAAACTGAAACAGGCAGCCAGTTATGAGGAGGAATTTGAGGCCCTGGCCAGGAAAGGCCTTAAAAAACGTCTCTCTGCCTTCAATATCCCTGAAGAACAGCACCAGACCTACTGGGACAGGCTGGAGTTTGAGATGGAGGTGATAGAGAAGAAGGGATTCCCCTCCTATTTTCTCATTGTTGCCGACTTCATAGGATGGGCCAAGAAACAGGGAATCCCTGTAGGGCCGGGCCGCGGATCTGCTGCCGGTTCACTGGTGGCCTTCTCCATGGGAATAACAGATATAGATCCGGTCAAATATGGACTGTTCTTCGAGAGATTTCTCAACGTGGAGCGGACCTCCCTGCCTGATATAGATGTGGATTTCTGTATGATCAGGCGTCCGGAGGTGATCCATTATGTTACCAGGCAGTATGGCGGCGAGGATCACGTGGCCCAGATCATCACCTTCGGCCAGATGAAGGCCAAGGCAGTAATTCGTGATGTGGGCAGGGCTATGGGGATGCCTTACAGTGATGTTGACCGGATTGCCAAGCTGGTGCCGGATGCCTTGAAGATGACCTTGGACAAGGCCATAGAGATGGAACCCAAGCTCAAGGAGCTGGCGGAAAATGATGTCAGGGTCAAGGAACTTCTCACAGTAGCCCGTGCACTGGAAGGGCTTCCGAGACACTCATCCACCCATGCGGCCGGTGTGGTTATTTCTGACCATAAGCCCATGGTGGAGTACCTGCCGCTCACCAAGGGGCAAGAGGGTGAAACCATCACCCAGTTCGACATGAAGGATGTGGAAAAGGCTGGTCTCATAAAGTTCGACTTTCTCGGCCTGAAGACCCTTACTGTCATAGACACCGCCCTTAAGCTGATAGAACGCCATTACGGCAAAAAGATAGATCTCTCCGGCATCTCCCTGGATGACGCAAAGACCTATGAACTTCTATGCAGGGGTGATACCACCGGAGTTTTTCAGCTTGAGAGTCCAGGGATGAAAAACCTGATAAAACGGATGAGGCCCTCAACATTTACTGACCTCATCGCCCTGGTTGCCCTTTACAGACCTGGTCCCCTGGAGAGCGGCATGGTCAATGACTTTGTGGATGGCAAACATGGCAAAAAGGAGGTCAAATACCTTCTGCCCCAGCTTGAGCCTATCCTCAAGGAGACCTACGGGGTTATAGTATATCAGGAACAGGTCATGAAAATCGCCCAGGAGCTTGCAGGCTACAGCCTTGGTGAGGGTGATCTCCTTCGCCGCGCCATGGGCAAGAAGGTGGCCGAGGTAATGGACGCCCAGAAAGAGCGATTCATGTCCGGCGCACTGGAAAGAGATATCCCCAGGGAGAAGGCTGAATTCATTTTCGATCTCATGGCCAAGTTTGCAGGATACGGGTTCAACAAGTCCCACTCTGCAGCCTATGCCCTTATCTCATACCGGACTGCCTGGCTCAAGGCCCACTATCCGGTCCCGTTCATGGCAAGCCTTCTAAGTAACGAACTGGGCCAGACAGACGGCGTGGTTAAATTCCTGTCAGAGTGCAGGAGCTCAGGCATAGAGGTGCTGCCTCCCCACATAAACCGGAGCTTCACTGATTTCACCAT
>Ga0256840_1004186_pt1 | contig 11004 bp, 11 predicted proteins | sample 355202metaG_FD_185969 | JGI IMG/M metagenome (GOLD analysis project Ga0256840, IMG submission 185969) | Hydrothermal vent microbial communities from Mid Atlantic Ridge, Atlantic Ocean - 355-202 | ecosystem: Environmental > Aquatic > Marine > Hydrothermal vents | place: Atlantic Ocean: Mid...
AACGCTTTGAATTTCATTATGGTAAAGACATTGAAGCAATTACACCCTAACAATCAAATCCACTTGACCGTAAAAAGCATCACGCCTTTTGCTATCGCAAAAGCCCCGCCACTTTTTACGGCAAGTGCTTTGGGCGTTATATCTAATCAAACATATTGACATTGTGAATAAAATTGAATATAATAGTAAATATAAATATTCAAAGGGGTTGTTATGAAGACTGTAACAATGAGAGTAGATGATTCCATTTACAATATGATGAAGATTGCTGCCCAAGGTCAAAAGAGAAACCTTTCAAATTTCATTGAGTTTGCAACAATGCAATATTTAACATCTTCGCAATTTGTAGATAATGATGAGATGCAAGAGATTATGGATGATAAAGAGCTTGTAAAAAACCTAATGCATGGTTTAGATGATCTGAAAAATGGTGATTATACAATTGTCTAAATATCAGATTGCGGAAACTAAGACATTTTTAAAATTAAAGACAACAATAGATAAAAAGCTTTATACAAAAATAGAAAATTTTGTTTATCCTCAATTACGAGAAAATCCACATTATGGAACAAATATAAAAAAACTTAAAGGTAAACTAGAAGGCTACTACAGGTATAGAGTTGGTAACTATAGACTATTTTATTTGATTGAAGATGAAAAACTTATTATTGCTATAGTTGATTTTAAACATCGCCAACAGGCATATGACTAAATACATAACAAAGCGACGCTTCTTTAGAAAACAGAGTAGCCAATAAATTACCTAACGGCAATTTATTTACTCGATTCAACCATTACTCACCCAACAACACCCGTTTTAACGCATCAACACTTACAACCACCTCTTTATCTACATGATCAGTAAAGCCCCAATCTACCATGACATAATCTATCTTCGCTTCTTTAGCTGCCATTTCGTCACGTGGTCCGTCACCTATGAAGAGTGCTTCCTCTTCTGCAAAGTCTAGTTCGTCTAAAAGTTTGTAGAGCATATCGGGGTGAGGTTTGCCTTGGAGGACATCGTCGTAACAGGCGATGCCATCAAAAAGGTCTATGACCTCTAAATGTGTGAGAGACTCGATGGTGGAACCTCTGTAGGCGTTGGTAGCTACTGCTAGGATTTTGCCTTTGTCTTTGAGTGCGATGAGCAACGCTTTGATGCCTTTGTAGAGTACCAGCTCATGTTCATGGTGCTTGGTGTAGTACTCAGAAAACCAACGCTCATGGTCTGCGTCAAAAGCCTTGGCATGGTAAAAAGTTTGCGCAGGGTTGATAGTATGGTCATTTACCAAACGCAAGATATGTTCTTCATCCATAGGCGCAAAGCCTAGGTTTTTACGCACATAGTTAATGGCATTGGCTATGGTGATGGAACTGTTTACCAATGTACCATCCATATCGAAGATGATAAGTTTTTTGGAGTTGTAAAGAGTCTTCTGCACTATTTAGACTTCTTTACACCCTTCACATACGGAAGGTTAAACTTAATATAAATAGATAAACTAATCAACAACAATGCTACACCTGCTATAAGATAAACTGCATAAAGTAACTGTGCAGGGTCAGTAAGTGCAAATTTAAAGACAAGCATCAATGCTTCAATGGAAAGTGCAATAATAATAGAACCTAAAAAACGTATCATGGTTTGATGCCCATCTCCTGCACCTTCTTTTTTCTCTTTACCTAAGACTTCCTCTTCAAATATCGCTTTGACCAAGTCAAAAATAGCCAAGGAGAGCGTGAGTAAAATAGTAGCCTTAAACATTTCGTTAATATCGATAGCACCAAGGTCTACACCAAAGTGTAAAAATGCCGTTGCGCCCTTAACAAAAAGCAGTAAAGACACCATTGCTAAAGCAACTGAAAACGAGGTATATGCTATTTTAGAAAGCATACCAAAGTGCGAATCTATAGAACTAGGGTGTACCATACGTAAGATGTTCGACAAAGAAATGTCTACACATATGATACAGAGAAGTTGATCTTGTTCATCATAAATAGGAAATGACGCGGTTACCACCATAGTATTGCTAATAAGCGATGGGTAAGGCTCAGTTAAAACACATCTGTGTTCTTTTATAGTTTTATAAAAGTATGCTCTATCTGATCTACTTGTACCTTTACCAATGCCTCTTAATTTTTTACTTTTAGAAATGTTAGGGATGAGTTGAATCCCTTTACCATCAAGCGCGTAAATAGCCTCAGCTTTTTCTATGCTGTCATTTAATCCTTCAAGTTTTGCAAGGACTGTGGCAACATCACCATTTTGAATGGTGTCTGTAATATTTCTCCCGATGATATAACAGAGATATGCCCTAGCCTTCGCTCTTACTTCTGCATACTCTTTAATCTCTTTAATTTGCATACTTCACTCCTCCTAAATTAGCTTATTTAATTGTACCTAAAACATCTGCAAATGAAACTTTTTGATTGATAGCCACCTCAGGGAGGATGCTTCCTTTTTTTGAGAAAGTTAAAATCGTTGAACCCATTTCAAACCAACCAAACATCTCTCCTCTTTCTAACCATAAGTCTTCATAAACATAATGCTGTGGTTCACGTATGTCTGAATTTGTTTGTATATTTTTCTCGAAGGTGACTATCATCTTCCCTACATTTAATGCACCAACAAGTACCAGAACTTGAACGCGTCCTTTTTTGTCTTTACACTCTAAAATGACTCTTTCATTTTCTATAAAAAGGTCATTTTTCTTACGTAGAAGGGGGAAGTTTACAGGGTAAAGTTTCCCTGGAATATGTGTCAGTGAAAGTACCTGTAAGTCCATAGGCATGTGGTAACGGTGATAATCTTTTGGTGACAGGTAAAAGTTTATAAACTCTCCACCTTCCACCTTTTTTGCAGCTTCTTGATGATACTCTCCAAAAAGTTCTTCTATGCTATAAGACATACCTTTTATCTGATAGGCGATACCCTCAGTGATAGTGCCTGCATCCGTAATAAGTGCATCGACACCTGAGAGTAACTTGGTTTTACCCTTTGGGATTTCTCTTGGTATCTCAAATGCTCTTGTAAAAAGTTTGTTAAGCGTTTTATAGGTACTCGGCTCTCTAAACTCTGACATATCTAACCCCATCAACTTGACATAGGAAGCATTAATAATATGTTGAATGATAGAAGGGAATTCTTTTGAGGCGAACTTTCCAAAACCTGAGGAAAGTATGGAGGTAAAATGTTTTGACATTGATGTTCCTATGCAGTTAAATTACTGATATTATAGCATTTGTGATTAAGAGTTTAGCCATTGTATCCTTATAAAAGTTTTTACATTTTATTTATACTCAATTTGATATACTTTCACACATATTAATTGGGTATATATTTATCAAACTAAAAGGATAATTTGTGAAAAGAACTTTACTTTCAATTTTGGCAATTTTATCCATTGGAACATCTACAATGATGGCTAGCGATAACGATATTCACTTTGGATTTGGGTATGCCTCAACAAACATAAATGTAACAGTAGAGCATCTTTCAAATGTTGTAAATAACAAACTGTCACAATCCACAAACACTATTATGCTTCTTGCTGGTTATAACTTTAACGATTACCTTGGCTTAGAGAGTCGTTATTACTTCAATACCTCTTCTATTGCTTTTGATTATGGACTCAATGATTATAAAGTAGAAAGTTTTACATTATATTTAAAACCACAATATCCTTTCGGTGTTATGACCGTATATGGTTTAGTCGGTGTATCACTAAATACATATACGGTAAATAGCCTACTAGGTGATGACAATTCTGATGCACTTTTATCATGGGGTGGGGGAGCAAAATTTAATGTAACACAAAGTCTTGGTCTTTTTGTTGACTATACTGACCTTGGAGACAGCACAAACTTTTCAAAAACAAACCTTTCATCATGGAACTTGGGAGCTTCTTATAAATTTTAATCTCACAAAAGAATAACAAGTATTTTTCACCTTTTTAGACTTGCAAGGAAATCACGCTATAATCTTTTACTTAAAAACTGTAAGGAATGTTCCATGGCAAAATATATACTATTTGATACAGAAACCACAGGTGCAAGTGCCCATGACCGCATCATACAAATAGGTGGAATGATAGTCCATGGACGTGATAATATAGAGGTCTTCGATGAGCTCTGTTCTACAGAAGTACCCATAGGAATTGAAGCAATGGAAGTACATAATATCACCCCAGATGTTATAGAAAACCAACCACCCTACGCTGAGTTAGAGTTTACACACAAGCTACTTGAATACAATCTTCCAGAAAATTATCTCATAGCACACAACATAAGTTTTGACTTAGGAATGATAGAAAAAGAAGGATTTAGCAATCGCTATACACTCATAGACACCCTACGCTGCTCCAAACACCTTTTAGTAGACAGTCCATACCACAGACTTCAGTACCTACGTTATGCTTTAGAACTTTACAAGACAGAGGGTGCAGAAGCGAATAAATTAGGTATTACTATCAAAGCACATGATGCAATAGGAGATGTACTTGTCATGAAACTTCTGCTCTCGGAACTTGTAAAACGTACCCAGGAAAAATTTCCAGAGATAAACCCTATGGTAAAACTAGCAGAGCTAACACAAACACCTGTACTTATGAAAACATTTAAATTTGGGAAATACAAAGACAGAGAGATAGAGGAAATATGTAAAGCAGACAAAGGCTACATTTCATGGATGCAAAAAAACCTTGAACTTGATGAAGATATGATATTTACACTTGAACATTATTTAGCTAAAGAATAACGCAATATCATATGGACGCTATCTCATCGTCATTTACTACATTAAGACGTCTTTCCATAAGGTTTAGTGCTTTTACAAGTGCTTGTGAAATAACATCCATTTCTTCATAATACTTCATTGCTAGGTTTTTATCTTCCTCACTTACTTGTTTCTTTTTATGAAAAATCTTAGCAAAAAAGCCTTTTTCTTCTTCATCATGATAAATATCATAAATGTTTAAATACATGTCATGTAATTTAAAATGTATACGTTCTATTTCTTGCATACTTTCTATAGGATTATTACGTATCTCATTAAGACGTTGTCCATCCGAGTAAAACCATTTTCCAAATTCACACTCTTTTGAATTAATAGGAGTAGCAGCTTCATTGATTGTAAATCCCTCGATAAGAAGTTTTGCTCGTTGAACCCAAGATATATGTGCTGCTTTTGCTGCGCGTAACCTATGTAATATATCTAGTTTATCCATGTTTTACTCTTTCTCAATATTATAGCCATTCATATTATATAGTATCGACATCCACATTAAGTTAAGTTTAACTATCTTAATACTGTACTTAATTTAATATTAATGTATATTATGATAATATAAATTTATATACAAAGATAAAGCCAAACTGACTGTGAAGTTAGGACGGAACACCACGGGTCTCAACTTTGAGATAGCCGAGTTACTCACAATAATTAATATATTAAAATTAATGTATAAACTCAGGGATAGTTATGGAAAAAAAATATTTAAGTAAAACAACGATAACACACCCAAAAAAAGAAAAACCTCTTAGGAACAAATCAACAAAATTTTCACAACAAGAGGTTGAGCTTTCGGATACCCCTCTTTTTTTTCCAGAAGGTTATGAAAAAATATTTCTTGCTATTTATTTTGCTTCAATACCATACATCGCTGGCTTACTTTTTCAGTTTTTTTACATTTCAGATGGACATATTGAACTCTTTTTATCCCTTAATGAAAAATCATCATTTATTCTCACTTGGGCAATAGGCTATGAGATAATTGCCACTTTCTGTTTACTTTATATTATCAAAATGTCAATATCTTTTGCCAATGATAATAGAAAATCTGGAGTTAAAGAATTTCGTAGACCTTAATTCTTTAACTCAGTTGATAAGTATTTACCTGTATATGACCCTGTCTTAATATGTGTTTTTGCTACTTCTTCTGGTGTTCCTGTCGCAATAATAAGTCCACCTTTATTACCACCTTCGGGTCCCATGTCTATAATGTAGTCGGCATTTTTAACCATATCAAGGTTATGCTCAATCACAACAACAGAATTACCAAGTTCAACCAAATGATGCAACACACCTGTCAGTCTATCTACATCTGCAAAGTGCAGTCCTGTAGTAGGTTCATCTAAAATGTAAAGTGTTTTACCCGTATCTTTGCGACTAAGTTCTTTAGAGAGTTTTATACGTTGTGCTTCACCACCTGAAAGTGTTGTAGCATTTTGCCCTAATTTAATGTAGTCTAATCCAACATCAGTAAGCGTCTTAAGCTTTATAGCGATGTTAGGAATGGCTTTAAAAAACTCCAGTGCTTCACCTACAGGCATCGCCAACACATCTGCGATTGATTTACCTTTATAAAGTACTTCTCTCGTCTGAGCGTTGTATCGTGTACCATCACAAACATCACATGTCACTAACACATCCGGTAAAAAGTGCATCTCTATTTTGAGCTGTCCATCACCCTGACAAGTCTCACAGCGTCCACCTTTTACATTGAAGGAAAAACGCCCTATTTTATATCCACGTAGTTCAGCTTCTTTGGTTTGTGCAAAAAGTTTACGTATCTCATCCATGATACCTGTATAGGTAGCAGGGTTAGAGCGTGGTGTACGACCTATGGGGCTTTGGTCTAGGTAAATTACTTTGTCTACTTTGTCTAATCCTGTTATTTCTACACCTTCAACTTTATTGACCTTTTTCGCACGGTTAAGAAGTTCTCTTGCCACAGGTAGAAGTGTTTGTAAAATGAGTGAAGATTTTCCCGAACCACTCACCCCTGTCACACAAACAAAGTTACGCAACGGTATCTTAGCATCAAGTTTTTCTATGTTGTTTAGCGTGACATTCTTTATCTCTATCCACTCTTCTTGAGGCTTGTCATGTGTGTATGAAATCTTTTTTTTACCATACATGTAGTCTGCGGTAAGTGTTTTTGCTTTGGCTAATTTTTTTGCATCACCTGCAAAAACCACTTCCCCACCAAACTCACCAGCACCAGGACCAATGTCTATGATGTAGTCCGCTGCAAGTATGGTCTCTTTATCATGCTCAACAACGATGACGGAGTTACCTTTGTCACGTAAAGAGTTCAGTGTACGTATGAGTTTCATCGTGTCTCTTTCATGTAGCCCGATGCTTGGTTCATCCAGTACATACATCACACCTGTTAACCCAGAACCAATCTGTGAGGCAATGCGTATACGCTGTGCTTCTCCGCCAGAGATACTTCGTGCATCACGGCTAAGGGTAATGTACCCTAGTCCTACATCATACAAAAAGTAAAGTCTTTCATAAAGTTCTTTGAGTATCGATTCAGCTATCATCTTTTGCTGTTCATTGAGATGGGAAAAACTCTTTTCATCTGCAAAAAGTGCATAAGACTTTTCTATAGGCATGTCTATAATGTCTGCTATATTTAGCCCTTCTATCTTCACGGCTAGCGAACGTGGACGTAGTCTGTGTCCCTCACATTTGTCACAGACTTTTTCTGTCATGTACTCAGAGAGGTCTTTCTCTTCTTTAAACATGTCATGGGCAAATTTCACAACTCCTGGCCACTCACGGGTGAGTTTATGTCGTTTCCATGTGAAGTTTACAGTGCCACCATTTCCATAAAGTATGGCTTTTTGTTGGTGTGTTTCTAACTCACCATAAGGTGTTTTAATGTCTATGTCATTTTGTTCACAAAAAGCATTGAGAAATTTTGTGTAGTAACTTTTGTTAAAACCATACATAATTTTAACCGCACCCTTGTCAACGCTAAGCTCAGAGGCTATGACTTTTTTAAGGTCTATGGCGTAACGAATACCTAAGCCATCACAGGAAGGACAAGCACCTTTTGGTGAGTTAAACGAAAAGCTCACAGGTTCAAGTGGTTCAAACGAAAGCTTACAGTCAAAACAAGCCAAATGCTCTGAATAGTGCATATGCTGACGCTCAAAATCTATTTCTTCGTGGTTAAGTACTTCTATTTCAAGTTCACCATACGACTCTTTAAGAGCCTTCTCTACATCTTGTCCTATGCGGTCACGGTTGTCTGCTTTTATAACCACACGGTCGATGACTACTTTAATCGTATGTTTTTTAGTTTTACTTAGTTCTATTTCATCATCAAGGCGTACCATCACTCCATCTATCATGGCTCTTATGTAGCCTTTATGCCGCAGAGACTCTAGCATATCTGCAAACGTACCTTTTTTTTCTTTGACCAAAGGAGCCATGATGACAAGCTTTGCACCTTCAGGTATACGTAACACTTCTTCGATGATGTCTGAAGCTGACATGGAGGAGATAGGCTTTCCACATTCATGACAGTGTTGTTCACCCACACGAGAAAAAAGTAAACGTAAGTAGTCATATATTTCGGTAATAGTCCCTACCGTTGAACGTGGGTTTTTAGATGTAGTCTTTTGGTCTATGGCTATAGCAGGCGTAAGCCCTTCTATCTTGTCCACATCAGGTTTACCCACACGTCCTAAAAACTGTCGTGCATAACTTGATAGTGACTCAATGTAACGTCTTTGTCCTTCAGCATAAAGGGTAGAAAAAGCCAAGGTCGACTTACCTGAACCTGAAATACCTGTGACGACTACAAGCTTGTTTTTAGGGATGCTTATATTTATATTTTTTAAGTTATTTTCTTTTGCACCATAAACGTGTATCATATCTTTTTTCATAAAGTTCCTCTGTTGTTAAAAAAGATATTTTACTACAAACTATCATTAAACTAGATGTGTATAAATATTTACCCTACACAATCATGTAAAATGGCAACAATTTCTTTTCTATTAAATGGTTTAGTTGCCAAGAAATCAAATCCACCACCATCAATACTTATATTGACATTACCAGAAATCGATACTGTCTTCAGCATTTTATTTGGTTTTTTGAAATTTTCCATCTCTCTATAGCTTTTAATCATCTCTTCTCCTGAGAGTAAAGGCATATTTTCATCTGTATAAACGACATCATAAGGTACATTCGCGTTTAATGCCTTTGCAAGCAACTCTTTACCTTCTTCACCATTACATGCAACATCAACGTCACAATATTCATCTTCTAACATAGAAATGAGTAACATAGAACTTATCCTATCATCTTCAACGACAAGCACTTTTGGCACTTTATTATTGTTTATAAAGGTATACAATATATCTCCATAATAAGTATATTGGGAGATTAATGTCGCATCAGGATAACTTCTTACACCTAATGATAAGAAATTTTCTTCAACCACTAGATGTTTTAATCCTTTGGATTGAATGAATGACACTAAATCATCATTCATTTTATTTTCAAAAACTATAAGATGTGAGGTGTCCTTAGGGATATTTATCATATGACTTACTGCTTTCATTTGGCTCTTGGCAAGTCCGAACTGTATAAGATACTTCACTATAACATTCATCACTGCACTATTTGACTTGTCACATACGAGACAAACAGAAGCACGTTGATTAATCAATGGTTCAAGATGCATTGTTTTGTCTATTTTTTCTAAAGGAATATCAAAAGAGAAGATACTCCCTTTGTCCAAATCACTTTTTAAAAGTAACTGTCCACCCATCTCTTTTACATAAGAGGCACAAATAGCCAAACCTAACCCTGTGCCACCAAACTTTTCTTTTGTGTCCACTTCTGCTTGTTTAAATGCTTCAAAGATCTCTTTTTGCTTCTCTTTGGCTATACCAATACCTGTATCTTCTACAGAAATATGCAATTGTTTTTTTTCAGGTTTATACATGACAAAAAAACCAATAGAAGCACCTTCTGGCGTAAACTTACTGGCATTTCCAATAAGGTTTAAAATTACCCGCTTCATTTTCATACTGTCAAGTTCTATCATTTTTGGCAAATAAGGGTCAATGTAAATAGTATAGTCAATATTCTTTTTAGACATATTTGCAGAAAAAACTTCTGAAGCATCTGCAAAAAACCTATGTACACCGACTATCTCTTTTTCCTTAGATGAAACTGGCTCACTTTTTTGTGAGACACCATCTAAAATAGAAGTTGTCAACGTTTCTATAAGTGCTGCACTTTTTTGCGCATGAGAGATATATTCTTTGAGTCTCTTATCTTCTATTTTTTCTCCTAAAATCTCTAAAAAACCTAAAAGTCCATTGGCAGGAGTCCGAATATCATGTACTATATTAGATGTTATTTCAAGAATTTTTTTTGGACTATACTGTTGTTCTTTATGCACTTCGAGAGATTCTAATTTATGAAGCATATCTTCTTTACGTCTATTAAAGCCTCGTGTATTTTTTGTCATAGAACGTCTATCAACTACAACACTTTTATTGGCATTGTGATTCATTCTAAAAATTGCATCTAAAATTAATGGCTTCAATGCTTCAAGTACTTCCAAATCATGTCTTATAAAGTTTTTTTTCTTCATAATGGAAGTATAAACAGTAACAATACCAATAAACGTATCTCTCACAATAAGAGGTATCATTATTTTTGATTTTATTTTTATATTATCAGGATTATCAATGTGAGGAACATATCCTTTTGCACTTGAAATATGATTATTTACAATTACCTTTTGTGTTGCAAAACATTGATACAAAAGGCCCTCTTTTTCTCCCATGGATATTTTAGTAATGCCATCATCTCTTTCACGGGTAAGTAATATATTATCAAATACCCAGATAGAAGCATATTCTGCATCTGTTGCATTAATAATAACTTTTTCTACTACTTTGTGAATCTTTACATTGTCTTTTTCACTTGCAATCTGTTCACTTGCAAGTTCAAGTTCTTTTTTTAACTTTGATAAGTCAAACATTATTTATATCCTTAGTGTATCATGAAGTGTAATTTTACTATAGATACATTAACACTAAGAAAGGCAACTCTTAACCTCTTGCCAAAGTCGTACGAATCTGCTTAGGCATATAGTATTTAAACTGCTTAGGCTGAATGAAGAACTCTATCTTTCCACATGCTTCCGTGATGTCTGCCCAAGAGTCTATGTCAAGGTTGAGTGCCAA
>Ga0256840_1004187_pt1 | contig 11004 bp, 11 predicted proteins | sample 355202metaG_FD_185969 | JGI IMG/M metagenome (GOLD analysis project Ga0256840, IMG submission 185969) | Hydrothermal vent microbial communities from Mid Atlantic Ridge, Atlantic Ocean - 355-202 | ecosystem: Environmental > Aquatic > Marine > Hydrothermal vents | place: Atlantic Ocean: Mid...
GCCCATTGGATTTAACCTTAGAGGCTAGAATCTCACTGGCTACCGCACTAAATAAAATGGGCCACAAATTGGCTTCGTATTTAGGGTGATTTTGCTTAAAGAGTTGGCAAATATAAACAGAGATGATTATTTTGAGAATCTCTTTTAAGCCCAGCAAGATAATCGCTCTTTTCAGGTTGGTTACGCGTTCTGGCAGTCCATAGTAGGCAGAATTGACTAGAGATAAAATGGTTGCAGATAGGGTAGGATCAGCGCTTATGAATTGGCTTATGGCGTTAAAATCTGGTTCGGGCTTGATCGCTTCTTGGAGTAAGTTGATTAGAGAGGTAAAAGAGCTCAAAGCTGCAGTCTCTTTTAAAGACAGATCAAGTAAAGAAAAAATGTCCTTGCTCATTTTAATTTTCCCTTTGGGCAACATAACGTAAAACTATTTTTAAGGTATCTAGCAACGGATGTTGGGGTAAGTGAGATAGGGCATTTTGAGCCACGTCCAGATATTTTTGAGCCATTTTTTTTACTTTTTGCTCCAGACCTTTGTCTTGAATATCAGCAAGTATTTTTTGAACTTCTGCTTCGCTTAAGTCCTGTTTTGCTGTTTTGTTAAGAATTTGCTCTTTTTGCTTAGGGCTTAGGGTCTCTAAATAGAGTAAAAAAGGTAAGGTTATTTTGCCTTCTTTTAGGTCCTGACCTTGAGGCTTGCCCATGGCAGAGCTGGGAGGAGAATAATCCAAGGCGTCATCTACGAGCTGAAAGGCGATCCCTAGGTTTAGACCGTAAGTATAGGCTGCTTCTTGGCTTTGTTGGTCGTAATTAGCTAAAATGGCTCCACATTGACAGGCAGCTGCAATAAGATAAGCAGTTTTACCTGTAATAATCTCAAGGTAAAAATCTTGGCTAATGGGCTGTCCACTTACTTCTATTTCCCTGATTTCTCCGTAGGCTGTGTTTAAAATGGCCTTGGATACTACCTGAGTTAGCACAGGTTGGCCAAAGCTAGCCACGATGGAATTGCCCAAGGCCAAAAGTCCATCCCCAGCCAAAATAGCCTTGGTAGTGCCAAAGGTCAGATGCGATGCCTTTTGACCTCTTCTCAGGCTAGAGTTGTCCAAAACGTCGTCGTGAATCAAGGTGGCGGAGTGAAAGATTTCCATGGCTGCCGCCAGATCATAAACGTCTTTTTGGGTGTAGCCCAAGATTTTGGCAAACAAAATAGTTAAAAAAGGCCGCAACCTCTTGCCACCGGCCTTTAATACGTGCAAGGCCACTTCATAAATAGAAGGAGGCAGGCTTTTAATGTTGGCCAATAAGGCCTGTTCAATGAAAGGCAATTCTTGATCAAGGATTCTTTTTAAAGCTAACAAATTGGTTTCCAAGTTCATATTCCCTAAAGCATATTTTTTAGCTTAAGCAAAGCGGTTTTGCCTTGTAAACCTAGATCTAAGCTAAACTCATTTACGTAAGCATTTACGTGTTTTTCTAAAATCGCTTCGTCCATTTCTTGGGCAAAAACCTTAAGTAAGGGTTTGATTTGCCCAAGGTTTTTTTGGGCATAATTTAAACTTTTTCTAATTTGTTTTTCTAACTTATTTTTTTCTAACTCACAACTTTTATCTAAGAGAATTACACCTAAGGGTAAAGGCAAATTAGACGTAGTTTTAAGCCACCATTGACCTAAGTCCAAAACCAGTTTTAAGCCGTGTTCTTGATAAGCCAAGGCTGTTTCATGGATGAGCAGGCCTGCATCTACTTTGCCCTTTACAATGGCCCTGGGTATGTCACTAAAAAGCATAGAGATTGGTTGAAATGGTTTTGGCCAAGCCTTTTGTAAAAGACAAAAGGCCGTAGTTGCCAAGCCAGGCACTGCTATGGTTTGGACCTGTTCGGGAACTTGATCTGGCAAGCAGACCAATTTGGGCCCTTGCCCAAGACCAAAGGCCCCTCCACAATTTAAGATCCAATGGCTACTCTCTAGCTTTAAGCCAATACTGGCGGATACTTTGATTAATTCAAATTTTTGGGTTAAAGCCGCTTGATTTAGTTCTTCAATGTCCAAAAAGCTAAATCTAGTTTGGATGCCAGGCAAATCAGGGATAAAACCTAAAATCCAAGGGCCAAAAATAAAAATATCATTGGGACAAGGAGAAATGGCTACTTTTAACGTCTGCATAACAATTCTTTTTTAGCTAAACTAATTTATTTTCTGGATAAATAAATGTTTGTCAAGTTTTTTGCTTGGAGAAAAGGCAAATTTTAAATTTTGAGAGTTGAATAACTCAAAGATTAAATTTAGCTGCCACCAATTGGAGTTGGTTTAAAGCCAAGGGGATGTCCCAATCTTTTTGTTTTCTTGAACCTACGAGATTGGATATGGTCCTAATTTCTAAGAAAGAAATTTTAAAGAGCTTACACACGTAAGCCAAACCAAAACCTTCCATGTTTTCGATGTCAGGCTTGTATCTTTGGGCAAGCAGAGATCTTTGCTGCCAGGTGCCGCTAACTCCAGCTACGCTAATACTTTTTACCAAAGGATAATTGAACTTGAGCCCAAACTGGTCTAAAATTTTTTGTGGCTCTAAAGTTAATTGATTGGTCAGGCAAAGCTCTTTATTGCGAAATAAATTAAAATTTAAAAGCTCGTTTTCTACTCCTTGCTCAGTCCAAACTCCTAATTCAGGCCAGATTTCCTGCTTGCAGATAACTATTGATCCCAAGTTAAATTGGTCAAGATCAAAGGCTCCAGCAATGCCTAGATTTATCACTAGATCTACTTTTATCTTTTGCAAAACTGCGCTTAAAAACACTGCATTTAACAGACTAATGCCCGTGACCAATGACCACGTTTGGTCCTTTACTTGCACGGGTTGGCCCTGAACAAAGTCAATGTGAGTTTGCCAAAAGGCCTTGGCCTCTTTTGGGGTAGCAAAGACAAAAAGTTTTGTAGGCATTTACTTGGCAGTACGTTTAGATACTTAACGAACCGTGAAAAGGTTAGAATTAAGGTTAAAGCCGCCAATAGGTGATTGGGGTTTGGACAAAAAAATCAGGACCAAGCATTCCTTTAACGTCAATAAAAACTCCCTGCTCAGGCTTTTTAAAACAGCGTAAAAAGTCAGAAAGCAAAAGTTTTTGATAGTTAGCGTGAGGCACAGCCAAAATCAAGGCGTCTAATCCGATCAAAGCTTCCCAAGGAGATAAGTTCAGCCCGTATTCTTCCAAAGCTTCGTTGGGATCAGCCAAGGGGTCATGCACTACTACTTCCAGACAAAAATCTTTTAATTCTTGGACCACGTCCACCACTTTGGTATTGCGCAAATCTGGAACGTTTTCTTTAAAGGTGATTCCTAACACTCCTACTTTGGCCTTGCCTACGATGCCTTGTTTTTGAACCAGAAGTTTTACGGTCTTTTCGGCAATGTACTTGCCCATGGAGTCATTGATTCTTCTTCCAGCCAAAATAACTTCGGGATGATAGCCCAGTTCTTTGGCCTTGAAGGTCAGGTAGTAAGGATCTACTCCTATGCAGTGCCCGCCAACCAGGCCTGGAGTAAAAGGCAAAAAATTCCACTTGGTCGCGGCTGCATTTAAAACTTCCAAGGTATCAATACCTAAACGATCAAAGATCAAACTAAGTTCGTTCATAAGAGCAATGTTTAAGTCGCGCTGGGTATTTTCAATGACCTTGGCCGCTTCTGCTACCTTGATCGAACTGGCCTTGTAAATCCCTGCCTTTATGATTTGGCCATAAATTTGGGCCAAAAACTCTGTTGTCTCTGCATCTTGGCCAGCTACTACTTTGACAATGGTCTCCAGGGTGTGTTTTTTATCTCCAGGATTTATTCTTTCTGGCGAATAACCAACAAAAAAATCCTGACCACACTTTAGGCCCGAATGTTGTTCTAAGACGGGAACACAAACCTCTTCAGTAAGCCCTGGATAAACTGTAGATTCATACACAACTACAGAATTGGGACGTAAATTTTGACCTACAGTAGTGCTCGCGCCAAGAATAGGTTTGAGGTCAGGATTGTGATGTCTGTCTATAGGCGTAGGCACGGCTACGATAATACAGTTGGCCTTTTGCAACTCCTTGGGATCAGACGTGTAATTTATTTTGACCTGCTCCAAGGCCTTGGTTTCCACTTCACAGGTAGAATCCTTGCCCGCTTTTAGCTCGTCAATGCGCTTGGGATTGATGTCAAAGCCAATGACCTTAAAGTGACGGGCCAGGGCAACGGCCAAGGGCAAACCTACGTAGCCCAGGCCTACCACCGCGATCTGTTTTTTTTGTTCTTTAAAGTCTAAAAAGTTGAGCATAACCTTTTTCCTTTACGTTTCTTTTTGGGTAATTTGATAATCATTTTGGTTAGATAAAATTTTGTCTTGAATTGCCTTGGACAAAATAAAAAAGTTTTTTTGATCCTGCCAAAGCGTTGTTTTTTCTTGTTCGATTGAAAAATGCACCTGCAAAAAGTGTTTTTGGGAGAAATTGACAAAGTTTAACGTATAAAAAGTCAAATAATTTCAACTTGTTAAAAAACGAACGACTTCGTCAAAAAACGCAATCTTTGGCTTTTTGCAGTTACGTCTTGAAAAATAAATATTAGCTTATTTAAAGATCTTTAAGACAAAAGGCAAATTTTTGTTTTTTTTGCAATTAGGTCTTTTCTCATTTTAGAAGCTCGTTTCTAAAATTTGGAAGTTATCTTAATTAGATGCTAAAGTAAAGAACTTGTAAGAGAAGACAGTTAGTAAGCTTAAGAAGATTTTTGCTCTTTATTTTAGGCTTGAGGCCATAAAACTTTCTTTTTGGATTGGATTGTAGAAAGCTAGTGCAAAAAATTAAAAATATTGTTTATGGCCAGACTTTGGCAAAAGCATCATTTTATTGTTGACCATCAACTATAGTCTAGACTTTTTAGCTTGAACCAGTTAAACGTATTTTGTGGATATGAATTGGAAGTTACTGCTTACGGCCATTGGGCTTGCCTTCATCTTTGAGGGCATTCCCTATTTTTTGTGGGCGGAAAAGATGTCCGAAATTTTACTCGCCTTGGCAAGTCAACCTCCTGGCTTACTTAGAGCCATGGGATTTTTTTCAATTTTAGTTGGCTTAACCTTGGTCTATTTTTTTAGATAGGTTTTTGAGCCAGGTGGATGTAAACTATGCCTGAACTCAAAGGAAAATAGGTTACATAGGTAAAGCCGGTTTGATAAATTATTTGGGCAAAATCCCTAGGCAGGGGGAACTGGGATATGGTTTGGGCCAGGTAGGTATATGCTGGTTTGTCTCGGCTGACTATGCCGCCAATTAGAGGCAAAATTTGCTGAAGATAAAAGTTATAAAGACCTTTCCAAATCCTTTGCCGTCCCGAGCCAAACTCCAAAATATGCAAACTTCCGCCCGGCTTTAGCACTCTAAAAATTTCCTTTAAGGTCTTTGGGTAAGGCGGGATGTTTCTGATCCCAAACCCAAGCATAACTTTATCCAAAGAATTATCGGCAAAGGGCAAAAATTTGCCATCGCCCTGCAGGGGTAAAATCTGAGGAAAATTTTTGATTTTTGTCTTGCCGGTTTTGAGCATATCCAAGGTATAATCCAGGCCGTAAACAATTATTTCTGGATTACGCTTGCAGGCAGCAATACTTAGATCAAAAGTGCCACAGGCAATGTCCAAAATCTTTTGTTTGGGCCTTAAGTGCAGGGTATCTATCAAACGTTTTCGCCAGTAAAAGTCCAAACCAAGGCTTAAAGAGTGATTGAGCAAGTCATACCAGGGGGCAATGCTAGCAAAGAGCCTATTTAATTGTCTATTTTGATTTTGATTCTGACGGATTTGAGGAATGGTGTTCACCGTTGCTTAGAGTAGTTAAAACGTGTTGATAGATGTGGGCAAAGTGCTCGGCAAAATTATTGGGCGAAATCCTACCTACTTCAATAAACTTGACGATTATTTCCTTGGTAACTTGTAAGGCCTGTTTTTTTAATGGTTCCATAAGATAAAATAATTTTTACTCCGCCCGGATGGGTGGGGAAATGGTCTTGGCCAGCACTATTTTGCCTAGCCTTACCGGGCGGCCAAGAGAAGAACCAGATAGCCCTCCCCTTTTGTTTGCCTTTAACCTTGCTTTTTTTTGCTAATTAACCTGGCAATCTCTTCCCGAATGACTCTAGCTGCTTCTTTGGGAATTTGAGCTTTGATTATTTCTTCAGCCTCTAATTTGAGTTGAGTCGCTAAGTTTTTAAAATCTTCTCTGCTGATAAGATCTGCTTTTGTAATCTCTGCTTTGACTAATTCTTGGACGTCGTCTTTTAAGGCAGACATCAATTCTTGGGTAAAATTTTTGATCTTTTCTTCCAGCTCCAGTTGTTTTTGCTCTAGAGATTTTTGCCTGTCTTCTAGCTTTTGCTCTAACTCAGAGAATGAATTAGCTTGGGTTTGGCTCTTGACCTCGTTTATTTGAGTTAAAAGGTCAGTTTTAAGCTGGGAAAGAGCCGTGCTCACTTGTTCTAGTTCTTGGGGAAGAGTTTCTACTTTTTGGGTCAGTTCTTGAATTTTTGTTTGCAGTTCAAGGGAAGTATCTTCTTTTCGTGGACTTAACTCTTCTTTTAATGTTTCTATTTCCTTGGTGATCTGTTCCAACTTGTTTTCAGCCGTTTCTAATTGGTTAGATAACGGTTGCAAAGCAGTTTGAATGGAGCTGGAGATTTCACTTTTAACGTCTCCAATTTTAGCTTCCAATTTGGTTTGAATGAGCTCTAGGATTTTTTCCTCGTTCAAAGTTTCTTCGCTTTGAGGAACAGTTTCCTCCTGGGGACTGGTTGGAGCAGAAAGTTTAACCTCTTCTGATTGCGAAGTTGTAACTGGAGCTTCTAAAGTTTCTTCTGCAAAATCTTTGGACGTATCTGTTTTGGATTCTTCCTCTGCCTTTGGTTGAGCTGGTTCTACTTCCTTGTCTAATTCTTCTTCCAGTTGGGCCAGCAAATCGTCTTCATCTTCTTCTATTGAATCTTCTAACTGGTTCTCTGGTTCTATTCGTTCTCGTTTTGGGGTTGGTATTGCTTGCTCTGTTTTTGCTACTTGAGAGTTAGCCTTTGATTCTTCTTTGGTTGGAGATGTTTCCTTTTCTTCTGGTTCAAATAGGTCTTCTAATTCGTCTTCAAAATCAAGGTCTTCTAATTCATCTTTAATATTATTGTCGTTGGCTGAAGGCGCGTCTTTTGGGGGATTTTCAGTACCATCGGTTTCTACTTCAAAGAGATCGTCTAAATCCGAAATAAAATCATCGTCTTCTACGGCCTTCTCTTTGGCAAATGAACCTTGAGAGGTCTTAGGTTCTTCTACCACCTCTGTTAATTCAATAATTTCTTCTGAAGTTTTTTCTGACATACCAACTCCTTAGTAAAAAACAAAAAGGAGCGGAAAAAAACCGCTCCTTAGACTTAATGTTATTTTTTCTTGGTATGACACTTGTTACAAGAAGTAGGACCTGTAGGTTTGTGCTCTTTCTTTAACATTTTGTGGCAGCCAACACAGCTTCTTTTTGATTTTTTGTCGTGAAAGGCAGCGTAATAACTTCTTTTGCTTTTTCTAGTCTTAAAGTCGTCGTGACAACCAGAAGCACTGCACTTTTTGATCTCGGATTTGCCATCCCAGGTGTGGTGACAAACTTTACAATCATAAGCCTTGTGATCAGAGTGCTTAAAAGGAACAGGACCTTTTTTGGCCTTAACTCCAGCTGGAACCTTTAACATCATTTCTCCACAAGGAGCATCCACTGCCCACAAGTTGGGAATGAGAAACAAACCGGCAGTAAATGCCGAAACAAGACCAATGGCTAACGTTTTTTTCATTGCTCCACCCTCCTTTAAAAAATATTGATTTTAGGTTGTTCTAAAAATAACAAGCCTTTTTTCTTTGTAGAATAGAGAACAATTAGCTGTCAAGATAATCTTTAAATTTTTAGTTTAAAATTTTAATTGTTGAGCTGCTTCAAGGGTTTTTTCCCATTCCGCTGGGGAGTGGGCAAATGAATTAAAGGTACACTCAAAGCCAGAGGGAGCCAAATAAATACCCTGCGCGCGCATTTGTTGGTAAAATTTGGTAAAAAGATTTTGATCGCTGGTTTTGGCCATAGTAAAGTTAGTTACTTTTTGATCAGTAAAAAACAAGGTAAACATAGAGCCAACAATGTTTAACTGTACGGCCAGCCCTTTTTGTTTGAGTATGTCTTTTAGTTCTTGAGCGAGCTTTAGAGTATCGTTGGCTAATTTTGCATAATCAGCAGTTTGCAGGACCTTTAGGGTGGCAATACCTGCACTCATGGCCAAAGGATTGCCTGAAAGGGTGCCAGCCTGATAAACAGGTCCGTCTGGGGCAATGTGTTGCATTATTTCTTTTTTGCCCCCGTAGGCTCCTACAGGAAGACCGCCGCCAATGATTTTGCCCAAGCAGGTAAGATCTGGTTTTATCCCAAAATAATCTTGAGCCCCGTTATAGCTAACTCTAAATCCTGTAATTACTTCATCAAAGATAAGCAAACTTTTGTATTCGTCGCAAAGTGTTCTTAAGCCTTCTAAAAAACCAGGTTCAGGCAGGACAACTCCCATGTTGCCAGCTACTGGTTCGACAATAACGCAGGCAATGTCCTCTCCGTATTTTTGAAATAGATCCTTTACTTGCTCCAGGTCGTTGTATTCAGCCAAAAGGGTGTGGGCTACGGTTTCAGCAGGCACACCTGGCGTACCAGGGATAGAAAGGGTAGCTACGCCCGAACCTGCACTGGCCAAAAAGTTATCCGCGTGTCCGTGATAACAGCCAATAAATTTAATTACTTTATTTCTCTGGGTATAGCCTCTGGCCAATCTAAGGGCGCTCATGGTAGCTTCCGTCCCAGAATTGACCATACGTACCATTTCTACGCTGGGTAGAGCTTTGACAATGAGTTCAGCTAATTCTACCTCCAATTCACAAGGAGCCCCAAAACTAGTGCCAATCTCTAGCGTCTTGGCAAGGGCCTCTTTGACTTGGGGGTGGAGGTGACCAAGGATTAAAGGCCCCCAGGAAAGAACATAATCTATAAACTTTTTTCCTTCTACTGAATAAATAAAAGGTCCCTCTCCGCGCTGGATAAAAATAGGTTCTGTTGCTACGCTAAGACATGCCCGCACTGGGCTATTTACTCCGCCTGGAATTAGTTCTTTGGCTCTAGCAAATAAAGATTGCGAACTAGACATAATCTCCTCCTGCAAATAATTAGGTTTCAAAAACCATCTTAAAGTTTGTTTAAACCAATGACAAAAATTTCCTTGCTTTCCTGTCTGGAACTTTTGGGTTTAAATTGCTTAACCTGCTTAAAGGTTTGTTTGACCTGAGTTAAAAAATCAGGCACGTCTGGACCATTAAAAATCTTTACCACAAAGTTTCCCTTGGCTATGAGATATTTTTGGGCAATTTGCAGGGCCTCTTGGGCCAGCTCGTAGGACCTGCTTTGGTCCGCAAACTTGATCCCCGTAGTTTTAGGCGCCATATCACTTAAGACCAAGTGAAACGGTGCGTGCTGGTTTAAGATTTGCACGATTTGTTCTGAAGGGGCAAACACGTCTCCTTCTAAAGTAATTACGTAGTTGGGTAGCTTGATTTGAATGGGGTTTAGGTCAATGGCCACAACCTGACCTTGCGCACCTACTTTTTCACTGCTAAACAAAGTCCAGGAGCCAGGACAGGCGCCAAGATCAAGAACTTTTATACCTTTTTTTAAGAGGTGAAAACGTTTGTCTATTTCTTGAAGTTTGTAAACTGAGCGAGCTGGATACTTTTCTTGTTTGGCTTTTTTAAAGTAATGATCCTGATATTTTTTCACGGTTGTTTCCTTAAAAACTAATAAAAATGATTTCTAAAATAAGGGTAAAAACAGAAACAGGTCAAGCCAAGACTTTGGGGCAGGGTAATGTTTTTTTTCAACGCATAAAAAACGGAAGTGTGCCTTTATGCCTTGGTTTGGGCCCAAACCTGGATTGGTTGAGCCGTTTTCAGGGTGAGGTATTTTTGATCGAAGTGCCGGAAATCTTGCAGGCTGTTCAACTTGAGCTCAATGATTTAAACATAAACCTAATTGCCCCTGCTGAACTTGACCAAGAATTGTTAGCTAGAGCTGAAGTTTGGGTTTATCGTCCTTCAGTTAGGTACTTTCCCAGTTTTTGGCTGCCCGTCTGGGCCAAGCTTTATGCCCCCTTACCTGCCCCAGACACGGCTCAAATCTGGATTTTAGCTCAAAAAGATACGTTGTTGGTTCAAGAGTTAGAACGGGCAATCGCTTCTTTTGGTTTTGGGCCCAAGCTCAAGTTTTTTGCCAACCCTAAATTGCTTCAGAATGAACTTTCGAAGGCGCGTCCCCAATTGGTTTTGTCTTTAAACGGACGGGGCCTGGATGAGTACGGAGTTTTGGCCTCCATTTTGTTGCAAAATCAAATCCCTTTGGCTCTTTGGCTCGTAGATAATCCCTGGCACGTCTTAAGTAAGTTTAAGGGAAAATTTTTTACTAAGTTTCCCTTGTTTGTAACCGACAGCTTTTTTATTCCTCACTTGCGTAGGCTTGGAGTGGATAGAGTTTTTTACTTGCCCTTGGCTGGTGAAGAGCTTTTTTTTCAAAATCCTCAGCAAATAGATCTCCAGGATAGGCTATGTTTTGTGGGTAGGGCTAGTTTTCCCAACCGTCAGAAGTATTTTGCTGGTCAGAAGTTAGAGACAAGAATTTTAGTTGTGGGCCAGAAACAAATCAAGTCAGGCAAGCGGGCTGATTACAGTTGGTTTGTGGAGCAATTTGATTATCCTGAAATAAATTCAAGATTTGTTGGAGCCCATTTGGAAAAATTAAACCTGGAATATAGACTGACCATTTTTAATTATTTGCGAAAAAAATACAATTTAACTCTGATTGGTGATAGTTATTGGCAGGAATTGGGCTTTGAGACTTTGCCTCCTGTTGATTATTACACAGGACTAA
>Ga0256840_1004188_pt1 | contig 11003 bp, 14 predicted proteins | sample 355202metaG_FD_185969 | JGI IMG/M metagenome (GOLD analysis project Ga0256840, IMG submission 185969) | Hydrothermal vent microbial communities from Mid Atlantic Ridge, Atlantic Ocean - 355-202 | ecosystem: Environmental > Aquatic > Marine > Hydrothermal vents | place: Atlantic Ocean: Mid...
TGCATCTTTTGCATAAAAATTTCTTCCATAATGAAATTCTCCAGTATATGAAGATTTATGTATAGCACTTGTAATAAATATTGATGCCTCTTTAGCTAATCTTTGAGTATAAACTACTGCTATATGGTCATCTCCACCATATTCGTAATTTCGATATTTGGCAGATCCAAACATATCTATGGTTGTAGTATTTTTTGGAAAAATAGTGACATCATTGCCAATAAAAGCAGAGACACCCTCGTTGGCTTCTCCTGCGGTTACAAACGGTAGCGTTCCTTCAATTCTATCTGAACTCTTTAGCCTTTTTCCACGAGTTGATTTTCCAAATAACGTTTCAATATTAAATGTATCCCACTCAATATTACCACTCTCAAAATCCCTCAAAACCTCCTCTTCCTCTTGGCTTAAACGATACTCTTTTAAACCGTTCTCTACCAAATATGCCTCTACTCTCTCTATCTTTTGGGCTTCAAGCTCAGCGATAAGGTTTTCCATAAATTCAAAGTCTATTTTGCTGTTTTTGATTGGGAGCTTAACAGGCTGATTAGCGATAGCTTCTACATTAAACCTTGAGCCGCCCCAAGAAAATGAATGAAAAGACTTCATCATTGTTGCAACAAGAAAAAATCCCTTCTGCTTGTTAAACTTTTCAAATTTTGATTTCAAGACTTTAATTTTATCACCTGTAAAATAGGGTTTTTCTTGATAAAACATCGTTGCCGTATCTTGCCCAAATGAAACCGTGTTTCCATCATTCAAAAATTGTTCATCTTCAATGACATAACCTTTTATACCATTATTTGAGCTACCTCTAGCCACATAAGGATATCCTTTATCTAACATTGTAACCTTATTTGCATCGAACCGTTTTTTATAACTATTTATCTCAAACAAATCCCCCAACCTAAACTCACCCCACTCAACACCTTTTAACTTAGCATCAAGCAGGGCTTCTACTTTCCCGGCGCTTGACTCTCTCCTTGCCCTTTTAGGATGTTGCTCACTTCCCAAGCCAAGTAGTCACCTACTGTTTTTTTGAAGTCCTCTAAAGTCGGTTTGGTATCAATCGGGGCAGATTTGTTCCAGTCTGCGCCATTGTCAGGGTCGATGGTATCTTCGTAGTACTCTTTTTCGCTAAAGAGATTGAGCTTGCGCTTACCAAATCGCACCAAGTTTACCACTTCTTCATAGCGCTCTTTGGCATTGTCCGTATCTTTTAGGTTGTTGCTCGCTTTTTTGCGGTTGGTTCTTGTGTAGCCGTCATTTGAGAAGTCTATAAACTTTACCATCTCCTCTTTATGGTGTGGCTCGTTTACTCTAAATACATAAATATTTGTCTGTACACTTGACTTGCCGATGAAGATATCTACAGGCATCTTAATACTGGCTATGAGGGTATGCTTTTTGAGTATCTTTTTGTTGTACTCTACGGCTTTTCCGCTGCCTGCTGAGTTTTGGATGATGATAGCGGCATAACCTTTGTTCATCATATCCAAGGCGTTTTGCACAAAGTTCATACCGTTACCGGGTGCCGAATAGGGAGGATTGAGCACAAAGGCATCTGCGGGGAATTTTTCATCCGTCTTTCCGTAGCCGTACTTTCCGTCAAAGTCAAATGAGTCTTCATTCAAGATATTTGAGCTTCCGTCCCCCATGAGAATCATATTCAAAATAGCCAGCATATAGACATCGGGAAGCAGCTCTATACCCAAAAGCTGTTCCGCTTTGATCTGTAGCTGTTTGCGCGCCAATTCGTCTGGGGAAGAGATGCTTCTTTTGGCATCGATAAGCATCTCATTCATCGCAGCGACCAAAAGCCCTGCCGAACCCGTAGCAAAATCCCACACATAAGAGTCTTTGTGGACACGCGCCAGTTTGACCAAGAGCGTTGCGATATAGGACGGTGTGAGCACCACATCATTGAGCTTATCTTGCGAGAACCCAAGCCATCCGTACATCTCATTAAAGAGTTTTCCGGTAAAGTCGGTAGTGAGTCCTATCTTGTAGTAGATCCCGATATCATCCACTATTTTTGTAAAAACGCGCTTGAGTTGGCTCTCCCCGTTGGTTACTTTGTTGATATTTTCAGTCGTTAGCGTATTTTGGAGTGTTCTGATAATAAAATCTTTTTTCTTTTGAGGAATGCTTTTTTCCGACAAAAACGCTTTGATTTTTCTAATCACGATATCGCCGTCTCTATCTCCCTCTTCCGTAGAAGATTTCAAATCCGTTTTATCAAGCGGTCTTACCTTGCCGGGTATGCCGATAGTCGCCATAATGGTTGCCGCCACCAGATAGATACGATCCTTTTCAGCCAAACCTTTTTCATTTTCGTATATGTCATTGTTAAGCTTCACCAAGCTTGCATCTATTTCTCTCTCTTTGCTCTTTGATCGCTTCAAGTTCTTCCGGCGAAAGATGCAAATGTTTTACTTGTTCGATAAAGGCATCAAAGTTTTGAGGCGCCAAAAAAGAGAGATCCGAAAACTCCCCTATCTTCTGCCCTGCCCCAAAATTGCTTTTAGAGACATAGTAAACACCTATCTCAAGCTCTATGTTGCCCCTACTATCTTTGTGCCCGGTGATACCGATAGCAATAATATCCGTATAGTTCGTATAGTGGAGCAAAGCATTAGCATAATGCACCGCTCCATTGACGGCATACTCCTTGATATTTTTGAAGTGAGGCTCATATTTGGCTTTCGTGTTTTCTACTTGTCCCTCTTTGTTAAGCTTGACAAGTTTATGCTTTTTGCCTTTATATTCTATAAGGATAGGATAGTGATGTAAATTTTTATCTTGTAACAACAATTTTACATCGGGACGATTTCCTCCTCTCCCGCCCGCTTTAGATTCATATTCTTTTAAAGCCCTATCTATGTCACTATTTAAAGATGCTTGTTCCAGCTTATAATCCAAACCGTATGACCTGAGCCATCCATTGACCAAATCCGCTACTTCGGGCTCTATCGATTGTGGCATTTGGTACCTCTCTTATATGTAGAAATCTCACTATATGTAAACAGCTATTTTACCCTAATAAACCTAGAGTTTTACTTCAAAGCCGCTATCGCCTCTTTGGCGCTCAACACCGGTACATCACCGGAGGCAAAGGCGTTGTCGTTGGTAAGAATGTAGTCGCACTTCTCTTTGCGTGCCATCACATACTGTATCGTATCTTCCAGATCCGTGTATTGTTCGTTTCTCTCCATAAGTTCTATGGCTTCAGTGATCTCATCGTTGCCAAATTCGACCACACAAATAAGCTGATTGATCAGCTTGATCTGTGCTAAAGCTTCTGTTTTATCTAACTTTTTTCTCAGTATATAATAGACCGTCGTTAACAGATCACAAGAAGTATAAAATGTATATTGCTCTATATGATCCATCAAATGATCCAAAAGAGCCTTGCTCTCTTCATACATTGGGCGCGAAGCATCGGAAATATCTATCAGTATATTGGCATCAAAAAATATCTTAGTCATTTCTGTTTGCTTTAATCTCTTGTATATCAGGTGAATTTGCCGAGATAATGCCCATCTTCATTTTAAATTCCTGAGCCAATGTTTTGCGTTTTTTCTTCTCTATATAATCACCTATCGCCTCTGCAACAATATGGCTTTTTTTCTTATGCGTCTCTTGCGCATAATTTTTTAATTTCTCCGCCACATCTACAGGCAGAGAAAAGAGCTCTTTTTTATAGGCTGATTTTTCGGTTTTTGCCACCATAGAAGATCCTTTATATACTTTTATTTATTATAGTATATACTATATAGGTACAAAAGTCAATCATGCTTTAAAAAGTGTGCCGCCCCGATGTTCTCCATCGATAAGGAACGCTCGTACATCATTTAGATCGAACCCACTGGCAAGGAACATCTCTCGACCGTGTCGCATCAAGAAGTCCGCAGACTGGAGTTTGGTCACGATACCGCCTGTAGCGAACTCATTGTTGGGCGTATGCTCTGCACAGAGTTCCTCCTCACTGATAGAAGATACCCGCTTTCTAACCACCGCATCGGTATGTGTGTTGGGGTCTTTGTCGTAAAGCGCATCGATATCCGAAAGGATCACCAACATCTTCGCATCGAAATAGTGCGTAACATGTGCCGAGAGACGGTCATTGTCACCGAAAACGAGCTCTTCGATACTGACCGTATCGTTCTCATTGATGATCGGGACGACATTGTTGGCAAGCAGTGTATCCACCGCAACTTTCGCATGTGCGGTGGATCTACGGGAGTCAAAGATATTGGCACCCAATAACACCTGAGAACAGAGTAGATCGAAACGGGAGAACTTCTCCTGATACATTTTCAGTAACAGCGGCTGTCCAATCGCAGCAAGTGCCTGACGATTGGCTACAGAACTGCGATCGAGCGGAAGTTGTGTATAGCCTGCCGCCACAGCACCAGAGCTGACCAGAATCACCTCATAGCCCGCACTTTTGAGGTCTGCTATCAGTGCTACCAGTGCCCTCATACGTTCTTTGGCGATCCCACCGTTCTCTGTAAGCACATGTGAACCTACTTTGATGACCAGACGCATCTACGCCTCCTTTGTCTCTGTTTTCTCTTCCGACTCCACATTTTTGACGAAATCTCCCAGAGCATAGCGGAGTGCTTCGGTGTTGATATGCGCTACAGAGGAGATAGGCAGGACAAAGAGCGGCTCTTTTTGAGGCAATGACACACCGTAACCAGTTTGGAATCCGTAACTGACATACCCCGTATCCGCCTTGTACTGCTTCAGCTTATCATTAGGTGTGATACCGATATCACTTAAAAACTTCTCTGTCAGGGTATTGACCTCATCTTGAGAAAGGGAGTCGATCTTGGTAATCGCAATAGCGTGTCTGCGGGTCGCCAGCGTTTCTGAGTAACGCTCAAGCTCTACCAGCAGTGTTTCATACTGATACTTCATCTCACGGTAGTTGGCGGCATCAATCATCAGAAGCAGTGTTTTGGTACGCTCGATATGCTTCAAGAACTCCAACCCCAGTCCCCGTCCATCACTGGCACCTTCAATAATACCGGGGATGTCCGCCATCATGAACGAATCGTAATCACCGATATGTACCACGCCAAGCTTTGGTGTCAGCGTGGTAAACTCGTAGTTTGCTACCTGCGGTCTGGCGTTGGAGAGGGTAGCGATAAGCGTGGACTTCCCGACATTGGGATACCCCACTAAGCCAACATCGGCGATGAGTTTCATCTCCAGCCGTACATGCTTGGTAATCCCCGGCAATCCCGGTTGTGCATAGGTGGGACGCTGGTTAGTCGAACTTTTGAAGTGCATATTGCCCAGTCCACCCTTTCCTCCTTCGAGGAACTTCACTACCTCTCCCTCCCGGATAAGGTCAAGCAACTCTTCACCTGTCTCCATATCGATCACGACTGTACCCGGAGGTACAGTGATCGTCACATCTTTTCCCTTACGTCCATACTTCTTGCGCCCCTCTCCGGGTCTGCCGTTCTCCGCTTTGATATGGTTACGCCCGCGAAGACCGGAGAGCGTATCTGTATTATTATCCACTTTGAAAAATACCGATCCGCCTCTTCCTCCGTCTCCGCCGTCGGGACCGCCTTTGATCACGAACTTCTCCGTCCAGAACGAGATCGCTCCCGCTCCGCCTTTACCTGAACTGATGGTCAGTTCCACACTGTCTACAAACATACGAGTTACCTTTATATTTAGAAAAACTATCAATACTATGTCGGGATGATAGAAAGATTGTTGCAATTATATCCAAATTCGATCGATTTTGATATAATAGACCTAAATGCAATAACACAAAGAGAGATTTCCGCTATGTCTTATCGTCTATTATTCACCTCTGTATTGATAACAGGATCACTCACCTTTTCAGGCTGCCAATCAAACGGTTCATCCCGTTATAAAGAAGGCTATGTATACCACGGTATCTATTTTGGCAAAGGGCTCTCACCCCATGCAAAACAGGGTATCAGAGACGGATGTGAGACCTCCAGAGGCGTCTATACCAAATCACACACGTTATTCAATGATGACAATGACTATTATAACGGATGGTTTACCGGTCGAAACAGGTGTCGAGGATTATTGCAAATAGAGGAGGATGGAAATCTAATACTTTAAATGAGGGGAAAGCCGCACCGTTGTTGCGGCTTATTTCGCAACTGTCGTTACGCAGGGATGACAGAAACTCTCTTTTGGCTTCTGCTGTGGTTCTCGAATTTGACCACACCTTCAACGAGTGCGAAGATCGTATGGTCTTTCCCCATACCTACACCGTTACCGGGCTTCACTTTCGTTCCTCTTTGTCTGATGATGATGTTACCGGGGATAACTTTCTCACCGCCGTATTTTTTTACACCGAGACGACGTCCTACGGAATCACGGTTGTTCTGGGTTGATCCTTGACCTTTCTTGTGTGCCATATCTTGCTCCTGTAAATGTTATTTGATAATAGACTTATGCGATCTTGGTAATTCTAACTCTTGTATAGTCTCTTCTGAAACCTCTTTTGAGTTTAGAGTCTTTTCTTCTTCTCTTTTTGTAGATGACGATCTTCTTGTCTCTACCTTCGTTGATCACTTCACCTTTGACGACAGCACCCTCTACAAAAGGGGTACCGACAGTCAGCTCTCCGTTGTCCAGAGCGAGAACCTCTTTGAACTCTACCGCTGCTTTTGGCTCAAGACCCATATTGTCGAAACAGATGATATCACCCTCTTGGACTTTGAACTGCTGGCCACTTGCTTTAATGATTGCGTACATTGCAAACCCTTTACTATCTGTGTATTTTAAAAAAGTTCGTGATTATACCCAATCAATGTTTAATATTTTTTGAAAGAGAGCAAGATCATCCGAAATCGACATTCTGATCCGCCAAAGCAATACACTCGATCTCTACCAGTGCGTTCTTGGGCAGTGTCTTGACCGCAACGGTACTACGCGCCGGTTTGTGCTCTCCGAAGTAATGTTCATAAATCTCGTTGACCTTTGCAAAATCATCCATATTTGCCAGATAGATCGTTGTCTTGATCACATGATTGAAAGAGGAGTCCGCCGCTTTAAGCACGTAGTAGATATTTTTAAGCACCTGTTTTGTCTGATACTCGATCCCTCGGCTCTCCATTGTACCGTCAGGCATCAGTGCGATCTGTCCGGAGGTGTAGACCAGACCATTGGCAACGATCGCCTGAGAGTAGGGTCCGATCGCTTCGGGAGCCTCTTTTGTTGATATTGTTCTCATGTCAATCCTTTATTTTGTATTTCTTTCATAGAAGATATAAGAGGTTGAGTAATCTGAAAATTCAAAATAGACCTTTCTCTCACCCGGATCTTTCTTGCCATTAAGGTTTATATCATCAATACCGTAGCCGTAACGGTACGGTCTTAGCTTTCCGTCATTGGTACCATATGCAGTAGAAAGTTTATCGATATTAATGAATTTATGTACGAGTTTATCACCGGCATAGACATCCAATACACCGTTGGTCCCCGTCCAGTTCTGCAGAGAACGGCTTAGACTGTTCTGTGTCTCCTGTGTACACCCTGCAAAAAACAGCACTCCGATTGTCAATAGCAATACTCTGACTCTCATCATCTTCGTTCCTTTTTTTGTTTGGAAGATTATACACCAAAAAGCGTTAAACACTCTCGTTTTTCTTTGGCATTCCAAACTTCTGTGTGACGAGCTCACCCTCTTCGTTAAAATAAAGGTAGTAGAGCCTGTCCTTTACTACCGGCAGACCCGCCAGATACCGCAGGGCAAGATTTGCCTGAAGTGATCCGATGTGCATCACGATGGGTGCGGCAATCCCGCCGGGTTTGTGGTCGGAGATGTTGAAGACCTGAAAATTCGCCTCATCAAAAAAACAGACCTGTCCGTTGAACTCCTCAACCGAAGCATAGACCCATGGTGTGCCTGTCTCTTTGGCATAGGCATCGATCTCGGCTCTGACGGGTAGGTTGTCCGTTGCATCAAGTATCAGGTCGTAGCGGTTGCCAAGCCCTTTGAAGTCCTCAAATGCCATATCAAGTCCGACGGCTTTGACAAAAGGGTTCTTTCGCTCCAGCAACGCAGCGATGGTTTTGGCTTTGTTCTTCCCCTCGTCATCCAGTGTAAAGGCGATCTGCCGATGGATGTTGTGTCCGGCAACCGTATCGAAATCGACCAGATGAATCTCACCGATTCCCGATGTTCCCAGTGCCATCGCCAGTGTCGATCCTAAACCGCCTGATCCGATGATGGCGATCTTTTTCTTCTCCAATGATCGCTGTGTCGCCTCTCCCCACAGCTGGATCTGTCGGTTAAAATACGCTTCGGGTGTCATAGGGTTCTCCTTTATGCCTCATGCTCTTTGAGCAGTCTCTCAAACTGCCACATCTTGCGGTGCTCACTCACCTCTTTCTTGTCGATCACCTCAACAAGCATCGACTCCTTGTCCTCCAGCATCATCTCCACTTCACCCTCGGGAGAGACCAGCATCGTATCCCCGTAAAACTTCCATTTGACCTCTTTGTCAGCATATTCGCCAAGACGGTTGGCACGCAACACGAAGCATCCGTGCAGAAAGGCTTTGGTCTTGATGATCTCTCGCCATCTATTGTGTGATCCGAATGTTGAAGCGGTCGGCAGCAGTACCAGATCGATCTTCTTTGCCATCACCTTCTCCCAGAACGGATCAAAATGCATCTCAAACCCTGCCATCACCATGATCTTGAAGCCTTTGAGCTTGAAGACCATCGGATCTTTGAGCGGTTTGGTCTTGTTGGCAAAAAAGGCTTTTTCGTTCCAGTGCTCATAGGGCAGTAGAATCTGCTGCTCATAATATCGGGTATTTTTGGGCGTGATCTTGACGATCGTTTTGTAGTAACCGTCCTTTTTCGCCAGTACAATCGGTGCGACAAAGACGATATCGTAGCGTACAGCAAGGGTTTTGAGCAGTTCAAGATGCTTTTTGGTCTGCGCTTTGACCATGCTTTTGGACATGGTGGAGAGCTCTTTGAAGAAGTGGTTGAGCACATATTCGCCCAGCAGCATCACCTGAGCACCCCGCTCAGTCGCTTTCTTGAGATAGAACTCAAGCCGCGTAGCGTTCATCCCAAGTGTAGGTAGTTGCAAAGCGGCAACGACAAGCTGTTTCGCCATCACGCATCTTCCGGTACGATCTGATTCTCACGCTCGATCACCGAGACCTTCATCTTCGCCTCTTCAATGAGCTTCTGCGCCTCTTTGATATTTTTGAGCCCCTCTTCATAGAGCTTGACGGACTCCTCCAGAGTGATCTGCGGATCCATCAGCTTCTCAAGCAGCTCCTTGGCATACGCCATTTTCTCTTCAAATGTCTCGTTTTTCATATTCTCACTTCCATCAATAGAGCTTTTCGATAGAAAAGCATACCAAAACTATTCACTATTCATTATTAACTATTCACTCAATACATCCCTGATGTGTTGCTCAAACTTGTCCAGCTCCACCAAAAAGGCATCGTGCCCATAGTCGCTATCTACTTCCATATAGGTATATGGCTGCCCGTTTCGCTCCAGCATCCTGGCGATATGTGCCATCTCGGAGGGGAAGAAGAGATAGTCCGAAGAGAAGCTGATAAGATGCACTCTGGCTTTGATACGGCTGATCGCATCGTGGAGCGAATCGTACCCCCGACTGAGATTGAAGGTGTTGATCGCCTTGACGATATAGAGATAACTAAGCGGATCGAAGATGCGCGCGAAGTTGTTGGTGTTGTATTCCATATATCGCTCTACCTCATACCTTCCAAAAAGCTCGAAGAGCCCGTCGTTACTGACATAGTTGCGTCCAAACTTCGCATCCATCGACTCAGGAGAGAGATAGGAGATATGCCCAGCGATCCGTCCGATCGCCAATCCGTCAAGCCCCTCCTCTTTAAAGTCATCCTTGTCGTAGTTGCCATGCTTGAAACGGGGGTCACGGCGGATCGCCTCTACGGCGACCTTGTTGAAGGCGATCGTCCACGGGCGTGTCGCGTAGGTGGCTGCCAGAGAGATGATCTCATCGGCGAAGTTGGGATAATCCACCGCGAACTGAAGCGCCTGCATCCCACCCATAGAACCGCCCACGATCGCTTTGACATGGTAGATACCCAGATCGGAGAGAAGGTGCATCTGAGCACGGATCATGTCCTTGATGGTCACGACGGGAAATTTGAGACGGTAAGGCTCAAGGGAAGGATAGCTCTCACTCATGGGACCGGTCGATCCAAAACACGATCCGATCACATTGGTGCAGATGACAAAATACTTTGTCGTATCGATCGCCTTGCCGTCTCCGATCAGACCGTCCCACCATCCGGGTTTTCGCTCCCCCTCATAGGTTCCCGCCGCATGGTGCGAACCGCTGAGCGCATGACATACCAGTATGACATTGGAGTTGTCATCGTTAAGCTCACCGTAGGTCTCGTACGCGATCTCATACGGCTCGATGATACGCCCCGACTCCAGATAGAGCGGAGAGCTGAAATGTGCGGTTTTGGTCTCTATGTTCATCGTCTGCTTTTTCGGTGATTTGTGAATGGTAGTATTTTATCGAAATTGGGCTTAGGGGGCAGGAGGGCTTAGCATAGAGCCCTTTTGAGATCGTCGATCAGATCTTGTGTATCCTCCAACCCGACACTCAAACGGATCAAACCACCGGGCACACCCGCATCGATGAGCTCTTGCGCACTGAGCTGTTGATGGGTCGTACTTGCCGGGTGGGTAATAATCGATTTACTGTCGCCGATATTGACCACGACTGAGAAGATCTCTGTCGCATCGGCGATCTTCTGTGCCGTCTCTTTGTCGGCGACTTCGAACGAGAGCAGTCCGCTTGCCATCCCCTCTTTGAAGTACTTCTGCACCAACGGGTATTGCGGTGAGCTTTCAAGCCCCGGATAGTTAACTTTTTTAACCTTCGGATGTGCTTCGAGGAACTTAGCGATCGCCAGTGCCGATGCGGAGTGCTGACGCATACGAAGCGGCAGGTGTTCCACCCC
>Ga0256840_1004189_pt1 | contig 11002 bp, 10 predicted proteins | sample 355202metaG_FD_185969 | JGI IMG/M metagenome (GOLD analysis project Ga0256840, IMG submission 185969) | Hydrothermal vent microbial communities from Mid Atlantic Ridge, Atlantic Ocean - 355-202 | ecosystem: Environmental > Aquatic > Marine > Hydrothermal vents | place: Atlantic Ocean: Mid...
CAGAGAGAGAAATACCCCTAGCAATGTTGGCATTAACACTTAAGAGTTTCTCTTTAATATAACTATTATCTACCATATCAACGGCTGTATCTAAGGCTTCTGAAACAGGAATACCTGACTTAACCAGTTCTCCAAATACCAAGGTATATTTATGCATTGTAGAGAAGAAGATAATCTTATGAATTAAATAAAATTTTGGGTGTACTAAAATTTTGTCAAGTTTATATTTAAACTTCTTATCATTTTTATATTGACGTAGTGTCATAAAAATAATTAAGAAAAGTCCTCCTAAAACATAAACCCCATAATTGGTTAATATATTTTCTAAAAAAAGCAAAATTTGTGTTGGTATTGGCAGAGCTGAATCAAACTTCTCAAACATCGCTTTAAACTTAGGCACAACGACCATAATCAAAATGGTAAAAGCAATTGCCATCGCAATAAGGGTAATAATTGGCCCTTTAATCGCTTTTTTAAATTTTTTAACATTGTCTCGAATATCTTCTAAAATAGTAGAGAGCTTAGCATACGCGCCAGAGATATTTCCTGTCTTCTCTCCAAGGTTTGTCATGGCAATCGTAACATGCCCAAACTCCTCACTATAAGGAGCAATAGAGTCAGCAATACTTTTTCCAGCATTAATATCTGAACCGATATTCTCATATATCTTTTTTAACTTTGGATTTTCAACATTCTCTGCTACCTCGGTAATGGCATCATGAATAGAAATTCCCGCATCGGTCATGACAGCAAGTTGCCTTATGGCAGAAATTTTATTGTTAATATCTATTTTAGGCTCAAATGATTTTTTCATTCCAGCAATGATGCCATCTAAACCAGAGTTTACACTTTCTTTTGTCTCAACAGCTTTTTGAACAATTTTACCAGGGTTGTTTTTTTTTGCTAATTTCATGGCAGACATTTTATTAACTGCTTGAACAATTTGGGTACTCTTTTTACCCTTTGATAGAATGGTTACTTTAAAATTTTTCATTATGATCTAGCCACCCTTATAATCTCTTCTACCGTTGTTTTACCTTCAAGTGCTTTTTGTAAACCATCTTGAAACATTGAGAAAAACCCTTCACTATTAGCTTGTTTTGAGAGTTCATCTTTGGTAACGCCATTGGCTATCATGGTTGAAAGCGTATCCGAAATAGGTAGAACTTCTGAAATCATCTCTCGACCAACATACCCTGAACCACTACAGACAGGACACCCTTTTCCCACATAAAATTTAGAATTTTCAGGTACATACTTTTTAATATCCTCTTTTAATGTAGAGGACAATACTGCCTCTTCTTTACAAGATTGACAAATTTTACGCACCAATCGCTGACCTTGAATGGCGACCACAGCTCCTGAAATAAGATAAGACTCTATCCCCATATCTATCATACGCCCAATGGCTGCTACTGCTGAGTTAGTGTGTAGTGTTGAGATGACCAAGTGACCTGTAAGTGCTGCTTGAATGGCAATTCTAAGTGTCTCTTGGTCTCGAATCTCCCCAATCATAATTTTATCAGGATCTTGCCGTAGAATTGAACGCAGTGCAGCGGGGAAATCTAACCCTGCATTAGCATTAATCTGTACTTGTTGAATACCTTCCATTTGGTACTCTACAGGGTCTTCAACCGTAATGGTCTTATCTTTAACATTCATAATCTCATTCAATGCCCCATAGAGTGTCGTAGTTTTACCTGAACCCGTAGGTCCTGTTACCAACACAATCCCATAAGGTGAATGAATACCATTGAGAAACTTTTTATAAGAGGTAGGGTTCATTCCTGCCTCTTCAAGTTTAACAAGGGCTTTTGTTTTGTCAAGTACCCGCATAACGATGGATTCTCCAAACATAGTAGGTAAAGTAGAAACCCTAAAGTCAAATACCCGTCCATTCACTATTTTGGTAAACCGTCCATCTTGTGGTTTTCGTTTCTCTGCAATATCAAGATTGGATAAAAGCTTCATCCGAGAAGAGAGTGGCGAAAAGATATTATGTCCTAATCGAAAGTTCTCTTGTAACATTCCATCTACCCTATAACGCACCAGACAATGTTTCTCTGTCGCTTCAATGTGTAAATCACTCGCCCCTTTGGTAATAGCAGAAGATAAAATAAGCTCAATGAGTTTTAAAACAGCAGAGGATTCATTGTCATCACTTTTCTCATTTCCTCCCTCTTCTAAATCGGTTTTAATATCTTCAGCATACTCTTCTGCTTGTTCATTCTCATGAAGTTGTGATAAAACTTGGTGAATAATCTCTTTTCGTCCCAATGCCACCTCCATAATTTTACCATGAAAGAAACGCTCAATCGCCCCTTTAGCTTCAAAATCATGAGGATTTTCAAACGCAACGGTCACTTGGGAGTCTTCAACATACAGAGGTAAGGCACTATAACGAATAAGCTGTTTAAGTGGCAGACGTTTAATTAGCTTATAGTCAATCTCTATATCTGGAATATTAATATATTTAATCCCTAAAGTTTCAGCCTGTTTTTTGAGTAAATCAGTTGTATTAATCCCTGCAATACCTTCTAAATCATTAAGCTCAATATTTTGAAGTCTTAACTCTTGAAGTAAAACCTCTTCCATCTTCTTCTGCTGAAGCAGACGTACTTTGATGAGATTAGGAAGCGTCAACTTCGCTTCTCCATACTTCTCAATAAAAAGTTGTAACTTCGCCTCTTCTAAAACATCTTTTTCTATTAGTAAATCAATTATTTTTTGCATATTTTTCTCCTACTGATACCGATAACGATGGGTAAATTTATCATCTTTATAAATATCTAAAATCATATATTTTTCTTTTTTCTTGCTCTCTTCAATATAGAGTTTATAAGCCATCTCTTTTTTCTCTTTGTCTTTAAAATTATAAATATCATTTTTAAACGCATACTCTTTTTTACTAAAGAGTGTAAAAATCTTTGAAAGAATAAAGTTGGTATTGGGTAATTGAAGATTGCTTAATGAAATTTTGTCTACCATTGCTTGAAAAAGTAGCTCTTTTTGAAGTAAAATGGTAGAGAAATAAGCTGCATTGGCTCGGGCATCTTTGGTTTTTTTTAAGCGTAACATCGGTGTTGCTATACGATGAATATTATCTGTCTCCAAACAGGCAAGACCATAAAGTGTCAAATAGTCTTCAGAGTTTTTATTTTTAGTAAAATATTTCATCGCATAATTACAAGCCTTATCATACTCTTGTTTTTCATACATTTTATAGAGTTTAGAAAGGTTAGAAGCTGATGCAAGAGAGCTTAAGATAAATAGAGATAAAAATATCGTTCGCATTACAGTTTACCCCCCTTGATAGCTTGAATTAACTGTTTCGCTTTTGAAGAGTGATTTTTTTTATAATAAGTAACTAAAATTTTTAACGCTTCATGCTTTTTACCTAGTTTTGCTTTTGATTTAGCAAACATAAACCAACTCTCTTCTAACTTATTATTGAGTTTATTGGCTCTAAGTGCCCACATCTCTGCCTCTTGAAAGTTTTCCTTTTTATAATAGAGTTTTGCCAAAAGAAGTGCATCTCTTGCATTGTTTGAATTGGCAAATTTTGACTTAATCTTCTCAACATAATTCACAGAAGTAGAGGTAAAGTGCATCTTCTTCGTCTTATGTACCTCTTTAGGAGTGTTTCGATTCACTTTTGATGGAGTAGCTTGTTTCATCTTTCCTAACTCCTTAGGTGTTAAATAACTATTGGGTTTAGCTTTTACTAAATGAGAAGCTCGTTTAGATGAAGCTACTCGTTTTTTGGAAGAAGATTTTTTATGAGAAGAAGCTCTTTTTTTCACCACTTTAATACGTTCCTCTTTTTGCATATCAATGACAGGGATAACAGGTGTTAAAGTAACTTTTTCCAAACTTTTAAGTTCTTCTTTTCTAACTTCTTCTTTTTTTAACATTGCTTTAACTGGTTCTATTACTTCAGCAGAAGCCTCTCTTTGCATTACCTTAGCTGTGCTGTTGTTCTCCATAGAGACTCCTAAAACTTTTGTATTGTGCATTGTAGGAGTTGCTGCGGAAGCAAAGAGTGTATCTTGTTTATCATAAGCATAATAACCACTTACTCCAAGCAAATAAACTGCTGACACTTTGACCAAAGGGAGTAAGACTCTTTTTACTTTATAATTAAGCCATTTATTCTCTAATTCTCGTAATTTACGCATTGATATATCCTAATCTAATGGCAGCCATTTCCAATATTTTTGTAGAAAATTTCTTTTTAGAAATTTTGGCTGGTTCATTTTTTTCATAATATTCATAAATATCAAAAAGAGTATAGAGATACTTATTGGTCTCTCTAAAATTTCCTTTTGTATGGCTATGAATATATCTAAAGTGCTTTTTTTTCATAAGGTTAAAAAAGTCTATAAAACCCTCTGCTATCATCTTTTTTTGAATATAAATTTCCATGTCATACTCATTGGCATTAGACATCTCAATCACTTCCCAAATACGTGTTTTAAAATGCTCTTTAGCAATAACATCTTCATTATCTGTTTTATGAAGTGTAATGACAAACTTAACCACTCTAGTGTCCGAAAGAAGACGAATTTTCTCCATGAGTGCTTCAGAGTAGAGTTGACACTCATCTAAAAGAAAAACAACCTCTCGTTTATCTTTTAATTTTAGACAATACTTTAATAAAGCATCAAAATTAACACGCATTTGTGTAGGAATTTCTTGCCCAGACATCGCCTCATAGATACTCTTTAAAAACTCTTTTTCAGAGAGTATTGGGGAGTTAAAGTAATGAATCTCTCGATAAGCTTTCATATCATGATAAAGCTTATTGAGTAACATGCTTTTACCTGTACCAGGTTTACCATAGAGAAGCACCATCTTAAGAGGTTTGTCCAAAGAGCTTTCAAGAACAGAGTAGTTATAGGCGGTGGACTCTAGTTCTACATAGGCACTTTGGTCAACCATATCAACAAAAACATTTTTTAGCTCTTCGTAACTTTTATTCATAATTTAACTTTTTATATCCCAAATCTTCTAATGATAAAACTTCATTGGTTTTAATAATATGAGGGGTAATAATTAAAACCAGTTCATCCACTGTATTCACACGAACTTCTCTCTTAAAGAGATGCTCTAAAAGTGGTAAATCTCCTAAAAGTGGTACTTTTGAGACTTTGGTTCCATCTTTAGAGGAGATAAGACCACCTAAGATAACATGTTGACCATCTTGAAGTGTCACGACTGAAGAAATTTGTTTTCTTGATAAATCAGGTGGAATGGTTCTTGAACCTGTAGTATCCGTATTAACCGTATCAATCGTATCAGAGATAGATGGGTTTATCTTAAGTGTAATTGAGCCATCGTCTGATATTTCAGGAGTAATATCTAAGAGTATACCTGCAAATACAGAATCAATAATCTCACTGCTTCCTTGCTGTCCTCCTCCATTACTACTAATAAAAGAGGTCTGCTGTATCTTATAGAAAAGCTCATTTCCTACAGAGATTAAGGCAGGTTGATTGTTGAGTGTTAAAATCTTAGGATTTGAAATTGACTTTACATCCCCTTGGGTCTTTAAAAACTTTACCACGTCATTCAGTTTTGTCGAGCCTCTGGTAATAATTGCCCCTGAAGTCTTTGGTTCAGTTCCTGCTTCAGCTGTTATATCACCAATAGAGAGTCCACTATCTGTTACTGAAGTTAAACTACCAATGTTATTTTGAATGGTACTTGCACTGGCAATTGCCATATTTTGGAGAGAGTAGAGTTGACTCCAATCAATCCCTGTGGTATAAGAGTCATCAAAAGTAACCGATAAAATTTTCACATCAATTAAGACTTGATTTTTAAGTTTATGGGTTAATTCATTAATATAGCTATCAATACGTTCTAATTGATTGGTTGTTCCTGTAACCGTAATCATCCCTGCCTCTGGATTAATAATTGGAGTGGGTGCTTTATAGTCATCTTCTGGGCGATTTATTAAAGAGCCTATCTCTTCTTTAATGGTTGTCCAAAACTTAAAGTCATCGGTACTCTCTATCGAAACACCTGTTTTTGAGCCACTTGTACCACCTGAAGTACTTCCTCCTCCACCCCCAGAGCCACCACTAGATTTATCTTTACCAGAGTTTGCAATGGTCACATGTGCATTACTTTTACCTTTACGACTTCCTGAAATATAGTTCAACTTAAAGGTTCGTGTGGTTAAATAAGAGATTTTTAGCTTATTGTCTGCTAAAGTATAGCTCAAATCATTCTCTGTTAATACGGTGTCTAAAAACTCTGTTAATGAAGCATCATGCATCTTAACAAAATAGAGGTTTTGAGCCATCTTTTTCTTAGCTTCTGAATCTTTCACAAGCAGACTTAAAGCACATTCATCAGCTAAATTTTCCACAACATCTCCAATGGTTAACTCATTGTTAAGTGTTGCAGTAAACAGTTGTGTATCACAACGATTGGCAGAAGCTTCAACCAGTGCTAAATTGGAAAATAATATACCATATATAATTTTTTTTAAATTCTTTCTTACTACTAACATTACTTTTTTCCTTTGTTTACATTAAAAATATTTTTCTTTTTTAAACTTAATGTTTTATTGCCTTTTGAGCCTTTTAACAGAACAGATGAAGTAGTGATATTTCCTATTTTATAGTCTCCTAGTCTATCACCCTCTTTATACCACTCACCATTAATAAAGACCCTATTATTCATAATCGCTTTAAGTCCATAGACAATCTCTTTTTTTGCTAATTTCATTTTGGCTACTTCAGTTTTCACCTCTTTTTTAGGTAGAACATACAGAATAAATGGATTAGCCGTATCATTAAGTTTAATTAATGAAATACCAACTCTCTCTTCTTTAATCTTACTCACCATATGTGTAATCTTTTCATGACTTAAAGTTCCTGCATAGATTAAATTTGAACAGATAACAGTTCCCATAACTATTTTATGTATCTTGTTTTGTTTCATTAGTTATTTACCCCCCATACGGAAATATTAATATCAGCCGCCACAACGGTGTCATTTTTATCAAGATAGAGATGTGACCCATAGACATCCGTTACCAAAACAGACTTTTCAAGCTGATTAACAAATTTAACAATATTTTTATAATCACCATCACATCCGACTGAAATCTGTAACACATGTCCAAAACTACCATTATTTTCAACATAGTTATTCTCAATATAATTAATGGTCACCTCTTGATTTTTAGCCTGTTTAGTAATTGAATTTAAAAATTTAGACCAGCTCTCTTTATTAAAAAGTAATGGTGAGAGTTCATCAATACTCACAGAGATAAATGAGATATCATCATTTTCTTTTTTAATATCATTTGTTAATTTTTTAATATCTCTGTCATACTTTTTAATATAGAAATCTCTATCTCCATTTTTAGTAATGCTTCTTAAATACTCTTTACTCTCATGTATCTTTTTCTTTAAACTCTTCATCTGTCGATTCGCATTGTTATACTTCTCTTCAGCAAAAGGAAAGTAGATACTGTATGAGCCATAGCCTATAACTAAGGCTACCAAGCCTATCATCATCCATTTTTCATTGCTTGACTTCTCTTCAAAGTAGTCATCTAGTTTATTTAATATATTTACAATTGCTTTCATTTATAATCCACCTTTAATGTTCCACGATAAATTGATGTTTTTTCATCAAACTCAATACGTTTTATATCAATTTTATCTATATCATTAAAATATTTTTTTGAAACATATTTAATATATTGTGTAATAAATTTTTCATCTTCAGAAATAATATCTAAGGTAAAACTATCTTCTTTAGAGGAGATTTGTTTTAAATTTAATTTAAATTTTTCTAAATCTTTAGAGAAAATATAAAGAAAGTTTGATTTAAAGTTATAATTTACTTTTTTATCAAAAACAGCACTAAGCGTCCCTGCTTTCCTATTAAAAATCGCTTCTAAGCCTTTTAACTCTTTCTCTTTTGCTGAGATAGTCCCTAATTTTTCAGCTATATCTTTTTTATACTTAGCCGCATCTGTTGAAAGTGTTTTCTCCTCTGAGACCAATGTTGAGTTATAGGCTTCTAAAGAGTAGGCAGGAACCAAATAAAAGAGAGGGGCGCCCAATGCTACCACAGAAGAGACTATAAAGGTAATAATAAACTGTCCACTAGCCCTCTTAACAAAAATAGGAGGTCTAGGATAGACAGAGACATTTAACGTTTTATGAGGCTCTTCAATATAATCTAATCCTGATTTAACCATTAAATATTGTAATTGGTCAACATACCATTCATCATTTTTAATATCAAAATTAAAGTCTAAGTTAAAAGCAGGAATTCCTAAATAGTTGTATCCATAATCACTTAACCCAATAATTGGACTATTTACAGAACCTAAAAAAAGTTTCTGAATACTATCAATGTTATACGCTCTTTTAGCATAAATAACAATGTCATTAATTTGTAAGAAAACATCAGAAAAGATTTTCATTAAGTTCTCTTGATAACTCATATTGGTAGTTTTTAGTCCTTCTGAATTCAGAATTTCAAAAAACTCTTTTTCCTCAACACGTTCACCAATTAAAGCGCAATATTTTTCATAAATCTGTTCCAAAGAGTACTCTAAAGATTTAGAATAGATAAAATTTCCATCTTTATAAATAGCAACAAAAGCATCTTTCATTGTAAAGTAGATATAACAGTGAGCATCTTGATTCTCAAGCACTTCATTTTTATAGAGTGTTTTAAATAAAAGTGGTGCAGGAATAAGTAAATCAATATATTTCGTTTCAGCTAAAACCTTAGAGAAAGTATTTTCTATTTTTTCTGATTCAGAGATAAATAGATTATAGACAAATGACTCTTTATCATCATTTTGTTTCTGATAATCAATCAGATACTCTTTCTCTTCATCTAATCCTAACTCTTCATAAGCCTTATCAAAAAAATACCCCTCTAACTCATCTTCAGATAAAGCATAACCCACATCAAGCGATGCAATAATTAAATCTTTATTACTCACATAGGAAATCGTATAACTTTTATCATTATAAGTAAGTTTGTTTGATTTTTTTAACTTGTTACTTCTATATTCATAAAAACTTTCTATATAAGGGTTTATGGTAGTTATATGTTTATATTTTTTAATTCTATTATCAATATTTTCTTTTGACATAATTTTTAAATGTACCATTCTTTCTTAAGATTAATATAAGTATATTCCTCATTTTATTAATTAAGCCTTATTAAAACTCCCAAACACTTTTATTTTTAAAAATATAAATAAAAAAATAACATTTTATGTTAATAATAATATTTTATAAATATATTAGTTTATTAATATTTTTTTTAGTTAAAAAATATCTCCTATTTCTCAAATATTTTTTATAGTTACTTCAAGAAAAAGTGCCTATAATAGCAACAATAAAAATGAGGAGAGAAGATGGTTCAATTTACCATTGCCCCAACAGCTGATATGACTATTAATAGCTTACGTATTGCTATTTTAAACTATGTTGTATCTCAACAAAAAGCTAAGCCTTTTGTAGTACGCATTGATGATTTAGAGAGTGAAAAAAATATTGAGGGTAAAGATAGTGAAATCATGCAGATTTTAGAAAAGTTTGCCCTTAAACATCATTCTGTTTTTCATCAGAGTGAACACCTTAACCTCTACCAAACCTTAGCTTTACGTCTTCTCAAAGAAGAGAAAGCTTTTGTGTGTAAATGTTTAATAGATAGCTCTTGTAATAATAACTGTAAAGAATTCTCTTCTAAAGAGCATGAGGCACTCAAAAGTGCAAAAGAAAAATTTCTCATTCGTCTTACAGAAGACTCCTCTGTCGTTATTATGCAAGAAGAGGGGAAACCCTCGTATGCTTTTGCCTCTGCTACCGATGATATGATGTCAGGCATTACCATGATTATTAAAGAAGAGCAATATCTCACAGATTATCCAAAACAATTACAGATACAAAAGCTTTTAGCTTATGAGAATAGCATAGACGTTATTGCAATTCCTTCTATTTCCAATGTCCCATCACTTCTATCGCTCTTTGAAGAGGGGTTTATTCCTGATGCTATCTTAAATTATTTACTTCTTTTAACCAATCCCCAAACACCTCAAGAGATATTCACTCTACCCTATGCCATTGAGTTCTTATCTTTAGATGATATTCCAACATCATCCCCTACTTTTGAGCTAGATAAATTACGTAACATTAACCGTGAACACCTCAAGCTAATGGAGGACAAACAACTCTCCACTCTCTTTGGTTTTGCCGATGCCGACATAGGTCAATTGGCAAAATTCTATTTAACAAAAGAGTGCTTTAGCATTAAAGACTTAGAAGCTAACATTCTTCCTATCTTTAACCCTAAAGATTTTTCTGGAAAATGGGGAAAAGAGATGAAGCAATTATCAGAAATTATCTTTCAAGCTCCCTATTTTGAAACTTTTGAGCCATTTAAAGCCCATCTTATGGCTCAAAGTAAACTAGAAGATGATACACTTCTACCTGCACTAAACCAACTCTTAACCAATAACGAAGAGCACGTTGAGTTAAGTGAACTTTATCCATTCATTAAATCTTATATCTTGGAGGTCGCCTCATAATGGAAACTTTACTTTTTGCAATTATTCAACTGATTCACTCACTCATCAACATGTACATCTGGGTGGTCATCATCGCCTCTGTTTTATCACTTGTTCAAGTTGACCCTAGAAACCCTATTGTTGAAGTCTTAAACCGTCTCACCCAACCTGTTTTTAGCTTTGTGCGTCAAAAAATGCCCTTTGTGGTCTTTTCAGGCATTGACCTTTCTCCACTTGTCATTATTTTAGGACTACAATTTATTGACACGCTACTTCTAGGAGTATAAATTTGCGTTTTGCTATTGTTTTTATCTTTATTTTATGCTCAATAGCAAATGCCACCTCTTCCTACTCTTATGAAGAGATAGAATCCATGCCAAGCTCTTATGCTAAAGACTACTACACATGGCGTTTTATCTTAGAAAAAAAAACTTCTAAAAAAGA